>Ga0123342_1002084_pt1 | contig 33543 bp, 7 predicted proteins | sample Turbeawhitnodule_FD_89960 | JGI IMG/M metagenome (GOLD analysis project Ga0123342, IMG submission 89960) | Root nodule microbial communities of legume samples collected from Mexico - Turtle bean Mexico white nodule | ecosystem: Host-associated > Plants > Roots > Nodule | place: Mexico: Nepantla... | reverse complement strand
ATTTCTCTTTTTTAGTTTTTTTCTTTATATATATATATTTTTATATATATATATATATATATATATATATATATATATATATTACTACCAAGTTCTTCTAGAACATTGCACCTAAGTGTCTGCATTTCAATCACTTCATTAAAAGTAATTACCATAACCATTTTCACAATAAAAATAAAGTTACAAAAAAAAATATTATAACAGAAGTAAAATTGTAAGAAGAATATGTATATTAGTATAGATGCCTGACATGAAAAATGTGGAGTTTAATTGCAGAAAGTAAAAAAGTAGAAGATAAAAAGCTATAGTGAAATACAATTGTTAATTGATGCACAGTGCACACCAAATTCTACAAATATGGCAGAAATTGACCACAAGCCGAATACAAGGAGCTCGAATTGGAATGCAAAAGACATAATTCTAGCTTCCCATAATTACTCATTAAATACAGACAAGTCATATTAAACACATGCTACCAATATGTGTAAAAAAGGGAGTCAAAAACACCATAAAAAATCTATGTAAAAAATTTGCTCACAGTACAGTTGCTTATGTCATATGATGATTGCTGAATTGCTACGGACATTGGTGGCACAAAGGAATTGAGCAGAAACCACTCTACCACATTCAGCTATATATACAATAGGAACCGCACAATCGTCTAATGCAACTCAAAGTATTTGCTTCTGTTGAAAAACCGCTGTATATTAACTCCCAGTAATTTTTTTACCTATTCGGCTAAATGCAACAGGTCTGGCGCCAGATGCAGTTGAATACTTTCGGCAGACGAAACATTCACATACAATGAAGTTAGCTAATTTTAACCTTGAAAATCACCCATAAATGACAAGGGACCAAACAATATTTCCTTCAAAACCAACGGAACGAATTCATAATACCCTGATCCAACACGATGTAGAAGCTTCAAAAGCCTTGAAAATTGACTTGCACACAAGCAATGAAGCTCCGAAAAGAAAACTAGCTTATGATAACATGTGGTGCAGTACAGGACTCAGTCATTCTGCTAGACCAGAACTGTCTCAGAACTAACGCCAGAAGCATTTACAGCACTTACATCCTTCTCATTTTCACATCCAATTTCATTTTTGGAATCAGATTCTACCTGCAACAAACTCTTATCAGCAAGTTTGAGAGCAGATCTGGAGTCATCTATATTTTGATCATCCCCCTTTCTAGTATTCTCTTCCGGTAAATTACTTGAAGGAACGGCTTCAAGAGAGTCATTCATACAAACCTCTTTAGTAGGTGAAGTATTGCCTGCCTTTTGAGAACCCAACACTGGATTAATGTCAAGCTCTGACGAATCACAATTCATAGCAGTGAATGAGTGACATTTCTTGTCAAGGTTTTCTGGTGAACATGGATCAGAAGAAGTTTCCTTAACCAAAGTTTGAACGTTTGGAATATCTTCTGAGTGACTACTCTCAGAATTGTCATTAGGAGAAATGGACTGACATTTCGAAGGAGAACTTAATTTATCAACAGGAGCAGCAGGCACCACTTTATTCTTCATTTCTAGTGCACTGTGACTAGTTCTAGAATGAGAAATACATTTATCTGAAACTGAATCAGACACCATTTCCTCGGAATCAGATTTGGAACAGAGAGTCCCCTCAACCAAAATATGGTTGTTTAGTTCTTCAGAAGCATCACTGCATTCATCATTCGTCTCATTAGCAGGATTTGAACTAACATCATCACTTCCATGAGCATCTTGTGGAGTTAAAGAACCCATATCTGACCGATTTTCCATTTTCATAGGGGTAAAATCATTGCCTCCATTTCCCATTTTCTCAGAACCTGTCAGGAAAAAAAAGTAAAACTTATGTAAAGGGAAAAGTAACTTCAGAATTTTTTTTATAAAAAAACAGCATAAACAGATGCAGTTTTATTACCCTCACGTTTTCCTTGTTCAACTAACAGCTTCTGTAACATATCTATACCAGGGAAGACCATCATATTAAGTGACTTCATTTCTTGCCTGAGTGAATTGTCTAGATGTGTGAAGCCAAAAATCGTTGTCCATGTATGTGTGAGTTCAGCAATTGCAGGAATAACTAGTTTTTCAACTTTGAGAGAGCAAAGGGCCTTTTGATCAAGGAGGAACAAATGAGATAAGAATGAGTCAACGTCAATAAAAGATGCATGCAAAAAGGTCCAACCAAAATTTTAAACAGATTTTAGGTGCAAGGAAATCACAAAGAACCATAGCTTAAAGGTTTACCGATTCAATGGCAGAAAAGAGCCGGCGGCACATCCCCTGGCGCCTATATACATGGCGAGTTCCAATGAATGGCATCTCTGCTATCTTAGTTCCATGCAACCTAAGACATGAAAGTAAATATTTACATGTATACTCCCAAACTAACATAAATATACAGCAACATAGATATAAGTTATGAGAGTGAGAGATCAAGAAAACAGCCATGGCCTTCTACCATCCTTTTAGGCTAAAAGATCAGTAAAACTGAATGTTACTTTCAAGAAGGTTAGAAACAAGAGCAAGTGGCTGCCCAATGCCACTCATGCTTTACTTGTTACAAAGTAATATGGCATTGTTGTATAAAAGCCATAGGATTAGGGCACTGCCAAACTTATGAATCCTTTCTCCTCACCATTGCCACATTGGTAATTTCTTACTCATTTTAACAGACTAGTGTATGAAAAAGAGAAGCTCTCTCTTAAGTAGTCACACTAGTGTATCATAGTTAGCAAATTCAAAAGACTAGTCATATAAAAAAGAAAAGCTCTCTTTAAAGCAATTGAAGTAAGCCAATCCATACTTTACATTATAATGAATTTCATTCTACATGATCACAAAAAATTCTCTAAGTAACTACAATGTTATTTTTTTTCGTTGTCAAGTGTCAACCACTCATCTTCCTTAGTTCCCCTCATTTTTCTATGGTAGATCTGTAATTGGGTAGACTTTTCAATCAATTGCAACTGAAAATCCTTTCACTATCCCAAAGTCTACTATATCTGCAGTTTTCCCTCTTGAAAAAAAAGCTCAAATATCAAGTAAATGAGTCCACAAGGCAAAGTCTGAGTCTTAGTACCTGATAGATGCTGCAGCAATTATTTCATCCCCTCTTTCCAAAATAGCAGCATAAAATCCACCATAGCTCAACCGGCTAAAGTTTGATCTGAAATGAAAAATAGACAGAGAAAAACAGTTAGGCTAGAAATATCTAACGGAAAACAAAAATATACAGAGAGAGTAACTTTGATCTATTAATTTAATGTTCTTCAAGCACAATGTCGAGGTGCATGACAATACCATGATATTAACACCCGAAGCTACCATTGTTGCTTGAAAAACTGTACCCTAAACCCTAATTTTACATCTTAAAAAAACTTTCAAATTTTTTGTAGTTTCCAGTATTTTTTTCTTCTAAACTTAATTTTTTGATATTTCAACTCTACCATAAACCCAAAAAGATCTGAACTAAAAATAATATTTTGATGGTTTTATGTTGACGAAAATCAACAAGGGGGTCACAAATTTGCTTGATTTTTAAAATAAAAGACTTAATTAGCTTGGAAAAAAAACATTTGGAGACCAAAACCACACATAACTCAAATTAGAGGAACCAAGAGTGCAAATATGCAATTAAGCCTAAATTAATCGTCTCATTTCCTACCAGTTTAAATTATCAAGCAGTCAACATCATGTGCAAAGTCAGACAGTATTAAAAGTTAAAACAACAAAAAGGAACACATAGGTATGATGGTTTACTCTAGAGCTCACCCAGTATTATATAAAACGTTACGGATTAAATTGATCCCACTCCTCCGATCAACAACAGGTAAAAAGCATTCATCCATCACAGCCAGTCCAATAGCCAACTTTGAATTGCATTCAACTCTCTGGGTAATTCCCCTGCAAGCTGCCTCTGAGTCTTCATCTGTTCTATGAATGAGAGACCATGAAAAACCCGCTTCTAGTTCATGCTTGGTACCAAGGTATTTCTTCAAGTGTTCAGAAATCTGTAAAAGTACAATATAACAATAATACTAACGAGTCAGAATCTGGCCTTACCATAGCAGCAATACAAAAGTTCACTTCTAATTTTACTCTTCCTTGGAAAATTACCATTCTAAGAAACAATTAAAATACACAATCCTCCAAAAAGAAAGTTACTCAGAGTCGTGAAAGAAACACAAATTGCATAGACTAGTGCAAAAGCATAAGTGGTACTCATGGATGCGTAATTATACAGTATAAAATTGTTAGAAATAAATATATGTTTTTCATGTTATACTTCAGAACTTGGAAAACCAGAAACAACTGTAAGAGGTACCTCTTTACACTCTTTCCCAAAAAAAGAAAGGCTTGAAGTATTCAAGCTATTAGGATTGGTATCCATCTCCTCAGAGCAAGAGTCATGATCTATGCAAATGAAAAGAATAACTTAAATGAAGTCAAAGGAAAAAAAAAAAAAGGGATATAAACATATTGAAGAAACATCAAATATAAATGAGTCAAAGTGAATACATTTCTTCTCACATAAGTTGCATGTCCGTAGGACATACACAGATGCATCATCTTTTTCAGATGTCCTAGTAGCTATGCCACAAAATTTACAGGTGCAATTTGTACAATGCCATTCACCAGCAGGAAGCATCTGCAACAACATAAATGGATTACTAATGAAGAAAACCATCCTCCTATAATTATTAGCAAATAATCATGTTACTAAAATAAGGTACAGCGTGCAATTGCACCAAGTCAATAACACCTCTGTCAAAGTGTCAATAATTGATTATTATAGTTTTTGTGTAGAAGAACACTGACTATACCGTGTGAAAACCAATACAAAATGCCTACTAGATATAAAAGAAGTTAGTCCTGTGGAGTTATTGACTTAGTTATAAAAACTATTCTACGGGTAGGCATTCAGCAGGCACAAATTTTGTCTAAAGATACAACTTTTTGTCATTCCCCAACAGACATGAGGCAAAAACATAATAACAAGAAATCTTCAGTCCCTTTGACGTCATAGCAAAAAAGCTACCAACAAATAGAAATTATTGTCCCACTTCCACCACCCCAAACAAAAATTAGACAAACCAAATGGCATCAGAAAGGGGCATCATAAATTTAATATGCTACTGTTCACTAAGAGACTATGCAAGACAATTCAGAGAACAAATATGAACTATGTTGAGAAGTGAGAACCATAACAACACATATGGAGAATAAAATATGCACACATACTTGAATATCCAAGCAACTCTGATGAAATGTTGATGGACAACCATCACAACAGATTAAATCCCCTCCATCTCCACATATACCACATGTATCATCGTTTGGATCATTGCCATCAATATCCACTGAATGGAAACCAATTTTTTCAGAATGCTCTTGTCTGTTCCATGCATCTATTTGGCATTGTAGAAGAGAAACACCAGATTCCAAATATATATTTTGATATGGCTGTGGCAATTTGCTTCCTGCATGAAGTTCAAACTTTGAAACTGTAAGGATCTTACTGCAGCAGCCACAATGAATGCCATCTCTTGTGATCCACCCCTCCAGAAGGACTTTTTTCCGTCTGCGGTACTGAACCTTTTGACTTAACTCTACAGTTCCAGAGTCAATTAACCAGGCAAGAACTGTCCTTTTCCCCACATATGGGACAAAACCATCAGATTCTGAATTTGATCCTTTATTAGAACTGCGAACTAGCAAGGTACATCTTCCATGTTTTTTACTCTTCCTTCCGTGTATATGAGGATCACCTCCAAATAATGATTTTTCTATTCCATCACTTGAGTGATGGGTAGCATTCTGGATTTTAGTGCGAGCAGTGGTAATGGTATTTTCAGACATTTTACTTTTCATTGACTTACTTCCCTGCTTTATAAAGGAGCTTAACTTCTCCTCATTGCTGTCACTATCTGTGCTATTCATATCACACTTGTTGCTGGCAGATCTCTTTCTTTGCGGCTCTTTTTCATTACGACTTTCACTGTCATATTTTTTCTTCTTCTTTTTCAATTCTTTCTCCATTTTCTTTCTAGTTTTCCTTGTAAGCTGACTGAGCACCTCATCTGCAATAGGAGCAAAAGAAGAACTATCCCCTTTGGCCTTGACCTCCTTAGCATCATCATTCAATTGCTTTTGAAGCGCATCATAGGCCTTGATGATGGACCAATAGGCTGTACCTGCTGGATTAATGTAAACTGCATCCAGGTAGTCTCTGTTCCTTCGAGGTCTATAGTCTATAGTCCAACCTGAAGTCAGCAGCATCTCCCTTATTCGCTCTCGCAGTTTCTGTTTTTCTGTACCACTACCACGCTTGACTTTCCCATCTTTTGTTCCTGCGGTGGGGAGTTTTTCGAGCACAGGTGTCTGCTCATCCTCAGAAATTATTTCTTTTGCAGGCTTATGAGTTTCAGTATTTCTTATTCCCGGATTCAGTGATGCATCACTGTTATCTGAATCCCCTTCATCACCCTTACTGTCTTTGCTTGACAAGGATTTTCTGGATGATACCCGCTTCTTCTCTGGCCTCTTGACTAATCTTGGTTTCTCAACAGGTTTTGTTTCCGTGTATGATGAAGGACGACTTGGAATATTCTTCTTGACAGTCTCTTCAGTCTTTATCCTCTTGGTAGGCTCTTCAGTTTTCAACCTTTGTCTGCTTTCTACAGGCTTGTGATGATCATAATACTGTTCTGATGGCCCACGCACCTTCTTCTTATTAACCATTACCTTCAAAACGCCATTCTTCCCCTGAACCCTGATGGACTCATCTGAATTAAACTTCTCCCTCTGCGAGGATATAGGTACCCGAGTCCCATCCCTGTTCATCTTGAACCTACTGTGATCAACATCATCCACCGGAAACAAGCCACTAGGCCTGTCACCATAGGAGTTCTTTTTCTTATCGAGAACTCGTCCACTTGACCCTGCTTTGAATTCCCTGTCAATGCCACCTCTAGCAGCATGCACTGATCCCATAAACCTTCCTCCTCCATGACCAACTCCATTATCATCTAAATGCCTCCTCCTTGTGTTTTCCACACCCATTCCATCATATTCATCAAAATCATAAACATCCAACTTACTACGCTTCCTTTCCCTCGGGTCCAAACCTTTCTCCGCAGCAATACCTTCCCCACTACCCCTAATTCGTTCCACTCTGTCCCTTTTCCGACTAATTTCACTCCCACCCCGCTCAGAGGCAGCCAAACCATTGCAAACTCGAATAGTCTCAGGACCAAGCCTTCTACCAGGAGGAACCAGCAGCTCGTCGCTTGATCCAGAATCACTCAAGGAAACTTTCATGTTGGCCCTTTTCTTCGATTCATAGAGCTTCCTAGACGAGGAAGCAGTAGCACCCAATCCATCCCCTTTCTTTCGCACAATTAAACAACCCGAGGAGTTCCTGCTCTTCACAACAACCCCAGAACCACCCGATCTCACGCCTGATTCCATCTACCAAAGCCCCTCGCCCAAAATTAGCATCACCCGCAATCAAAACTAAACCCTAATTCCCAGATCTGAAGCTAAACCAATCCTAATTCTTCAAAGCTCCTCCCTCCCCTCGGACCAAAGCAAAATTTCAACGGTTTCTTACCTCGCCGGAAAATCCACGGATTCCGTCCCTCGCCGTAAATTCTGGGATGCGAGTGGGACGCAAGTCCCCGCCGAAACTGATCCGATAGCAACCCACGCCGGAGAGAAATTAACGAAAATTGACGAGAGAAAGAGAGATTATAAGAGATGTTTGGGTTGTGATTTGCATATGCAATGCCTAAGCCAACAAGGATAAAACTCTTTTATCTTGTTCAGAGTGTTGGTTAATTTAGATAATAAATAATACTAAATTTATTATCACTTTTATTATCTTTTTCATATCTAACTATTTTTCATTTAATCAATTAGTGTATCTTAGTTATATCTTTTTTTAAAAAAAATTATAAAGGAAAGTATTTTTATCCATGTTAGGAGATAATTAATTTATCTTAATATAGTTTAGATTTAGTAAAAATTTAGTTGATAGAGAGAATAATTTAAAAACAATAAAATCACTTAAATTCATTATTATAGTTCCACTAATGTTCAATTTTGATATTTGTAAAATTTTATTTATAGATTTAGTTCTTTAAAATTCTTAAATTAAGGACTTTAATATACTGTTAATATGCTATCTGTTACTAAAAAAATATAGAAAAGTTAAGATTACTATAGAGACTACAAGTGAATTCAAGAAAAATAATATTAATGTTTAATTAATATATAATAACTACATGAAAATTAAACCACACATATAGTTATTTTGTAGGCTCAATATATTTCATAATATTAATATTAATATTAATATATATGTATAGTGTGTGAAATTAATTTTGAGATTCTTTTGTTACTAATGTCTTGAATAGTTAACCTTTGTATTAATTTGCAAACTTGTTCATTCAATTATTTAAGTGTGATAATGAGTGAGTTAGTTTTTTATTTTAATTTATGGAGTATAATTAACTAATAAGCACAATAAATGTTTGAAAAATCTAGTTCCATTTTTAAATATTCAAGAAATATTAAAAACTTGCTTTAAATTTGTATTCAAATTCATACAAAAAAAAAATAAATTAATTGATATATGTTCTTATAGTCTAAATATAATTTAAATACATTTACAACTTTATATTTTTCTATGAATTGCAAAGTAACTAAATATCACCCTAAATTGCACTTATTGTTTGGTTTTCAAATTAATAAAGTTTCATTGCTACATAAACAATGACAACATAATTAAATAATTTTAATTTTACTAAACATTTATAAAACTTGCATTCAAACTTATTTTTATATTTATCTCTATATAATTGAATTACTCTACATTATTGGTACAACTTCAACACAATGAAAAAAAAAACCAATTATTATATTGGCATGATAAACAAATGCGTAAAATTTAAATAAATAATGGTACACAAACATGAAATTCAATAAATATATTATTAAGCTACAATTAGATATTAGTATATTAATATAATACGATAATACAATATTATTTATTTATTTTAATATAATAAAAAATATATATAATCTGCAATCGATTTTCCATTTGTTATATACAAATTGATTTTTTATTGTATCTGTGATAATATTTTTAAGTTATCATACAAAATATATAATAAAAAATATTGATAGAAAAAAAAATAATAAAGAAAAAAGTAAAAAAAAAAAGACTCCTAAATAAATTTAAAAACTGCAACTATACACATTTTAGTATAATTAAACTGTTTAAAATGTTTGAGTTCAGTATAATTACAACATAATATTAATACAATAAATAATATGTTTAATCATTTTATTTGTATAGAATAAACCAATCATATATACTTATATATAAAAGATTCTCTACTATTATAACTGTTTTTTTAATCTAAATTTGTTATCATTTTATTTTTATTAACATTTATTTTAGATATTTTAATTCTTTTTTATTTTTTAAGTATCTACTAAATAATTAATTATTTTTATAATTAATTGAAAACTATTTTGTTTTTCAAAACTAATATAGTGTCATTAAAAGATTTTAAGAACTAAAGTAGTTTTTTTTCATATATTTATTTCTTTTAAAATTATAATTTTTTTATAATTTGATTTTGTTATTATCTCTTCTTATCATTTAATTTTTTAATTTTTTAACAAAATATAAATTTAAATAAATATGTATTTAAATATTAAATATAAATATACATCAATAATAAAAATAAAAAGATGTGAATACACATAAACATTGTATTTCTACTAATATAAAATAAATAAAATAATATATATTTATTTTGGACTAAATTTCCTATTTAGCACCATTTACACTTTTATTTTCTCATCTAGCATCCTTTTGTTTTTTATTTCCCTATCTAGCACCCTTTTGTTTTTATTTCCATATCTAACACTCTTTTATTTTTTATTTCTCTATGTAGCACCATTTCAAAAATAATTTTTTTTTTTTAAGTTTAATCTTGAATGCATTAAAAAATAAGTATTTTTAATGTTTAAAATAGTTAGAAATATAACTAATGAATAAAGATATGAGTTTTTACAAAATAAAAATAAAAAAGTAATAAATTAAAAATGTTTAGTTTAAAATTATTTTTTTAAGAATGAAGAAAATAAGAAATTAAACCCTACAACAACATAAAATTGAATCTATAAACATAAATTAGTATTTATTTTAATTATTATTGGTGATGTAATCATGTTAATTTCAAGTAAAAAATAGAGGACATAATTATAAAAAAACCAAAGTCAATTAGTATTAATTAATAATTGACACACAAATAATATTGAAGTTTCCACCCTAAACGCAAAATCTTAAAAAAAAACTAATGCAAATGCTACACTTAATGCTTAAAAACGAGAAGAAAAAAATGCAAAAATAAATAAATATAGAAAATAAAAAACAAAATAATAAAATAAAAACAAAAATAAATAAAAAATGGTAGAAAAAAATAATAACTAAAAACATAAAAGATATAAAATAAAGGCAAAACAAAATAAGATAAAGATATCAGATATAAAAAAAAAAATTCAACACAAGATAAAGATAAGAGATATAAGACGATAATAAATAAGTAGATGTTGATCATAAAAAAAAATGAAAGACGATCATTCATTTAATATTTTCTTTAATGGTACATTAAATATTTTGTGCGAAATGAAACATAATTAATGACGAAAATTGCACAATCCAGAAATGTTGGGACATATTCTTTGTGTGTGTCATGATGTTTGACAATATGAACATTTTTTTTTTTTGATCAAGTTGTTCTCTTATGTCCATATCAGACATTATTCGACTTGACTTAGGTCTCCCTTTGAAGTTATTTTCATGTCGGAACTTGTGCATAGTATTTAATCAGTATATGCAGACCAATACTCTTCATTTTTTAGTTTCATCAAATAGTCTTTCGTAACATGAAAGACTTCAGATTTTGCATTTAGGATAGACACTTCAATATTATTTGGGTGTTCAATATTAATTAATTATAATTGACTTTGATTTTTTTATAATTATGTCCTGTATTTTTTACTTAAAATTAACATGATTACATCATCAATAATAATAAAAATAAATACTAATTTATGTTTATAGATTCAACTTTTATGTTGTTGTAGAGTTTAATTTTTTATTTTTTTCATTCTTAAAAAAAAATTAAACTAAACATTTTTAATTTATTACGTTTTTTATTTTTATTTTGTAAAAACTTATTTTTTTATTTATTAATTATATTTATAATTATTTTAAATATTAAAATATTTATTTTTTAATCCATTCAATTTTTTTTAATTTATTATTTTATTTGTTTATTTTTGAAATGGTAAGGAAAATAAAAAATAAAAGTGTAAATGGTAATTGAAACTTTATTTTGTATACATTATGATTGTATAGAAATTGAAAAGAAGAAAGAAAGCGTGTTAGTAGTTGGTGAAATGGAAGGAGGTAAACTAGGGACGATTCTGATCACCAACGACGACGGAATCGATGCTCCTGGTTTACGAGCATTGGTTCAATCGCTCGTCGTCGCCAATCTCTTCAACCTTCAAGTCTGCGCTCCTGATAGGTAACATTTCCACCGTTCATCGCCGTTTTTTCTCATCCATTCTTCTTTCACCGTTGCACTATTTTCATTTCTTCGTTTTTGCAGCGAGAAATCAGCTGTTAGTCACAGCATCACTTGGCTCCATCCAATCGCCGCTAAGCAAGTGAAAATCGATGGAACCACCGCATTCGCGGTTTCTGGTTCGTTTCTCTCTTACCGTTCTTCACACAGCTTCATTACTATTTCATGTTACGAATCATTATTTGCATTTTCTTGACAGGGACGCCCGCTGATTGTGCCTCTCTAGGGGTTTCCAAAGCTCTCTTTCCCACAGTACCTGATTTGGTACATCTGTTATGCTATGCCATGCTTCTTCAGTTCTAGTTGTGCACTAGCACTATTTGATTCTACCGCTACAGCTTATAGTATTTTCAAACTATTGTTGAATTGATTGATCGCATTGCTGCATAGCTCAGTGGCTGGTACTGAGTGTATACTGGAAGAAGGCTTTTATTGTTTTGTTATTTATAGACCATCTGATTTCCGGCTGTTTTTTTAACCTAATTCTGCTGTTGGTGCTGTCGCGTTCTCTGCATATTGGATCTATTTGACTGAGCTATGCCTAAATAGTTAAATAGCAAATGACAAGAACATCAAGCCAGTTGCTGATGCATGTTATATCCATTTTTTCAGGTAGTCAGTGGCATAAACAAGGGTAGCAACTGCGGTTATCACATGTATGTATCATCTTTTCCTTTCACATGCCCTCACTGACATCTTACCAACTTTTCTACTTGTAAACTTCAAATGAATCTCTATGAAATTAGAACGAAAGTATGAGAAACATTGAAGGGGGAGGCAGATGCAAAGCCCTCTCTTCCTTTGCTAGGAGTAAGCAAATTAGTCATGTAAAAACTGGTGTTGTTCCTCTGACAAGACAACCATCTTCATTTATTCTGACCTTTTTAGTTGAAATTTGTACATATGAAGGAGTGATCTATATCAATTTGATCTTAAAATCTACATATTATGATCTAACCTTTTTTTTTTCCTGTTGGAAACAATCTAATTTCCCCAAACAAGTAATTTATAATTTAAAATCTGTCCCGAGTAAAATCCTGGGCCTGATTGTAACTGATGTAAAAAAGGTACCTTAATATAATAAGTTTATCCTTTGAAAAGTTTTCCCTTATCATTGTAAGCATTGAAATGAAAATGATGATTGCAGTTCCTTGAAATCTTAGATGTGGTGCAATTATGATTTACATAATGTTTCTTTCCACTGTAGTTGCTTTAGTAGTTATGACTTCATGAATTGCCCATATATTTACTAAATAGGTCCCTTTGCAGTGTTTACTCAGGTACTGTAGCTGGAGCCCGAGAGGCCTTCTTCAATGATGTACCCTCTATCTCCATTTCATATAACTGGTATGACATATTTGCAATCTGCTTCTGCTGTGCTATATTACTGGATTTATCTTGAATATTTATTCAAAAGTTAATTTTAAAACCATTTTGTTAGCTTGTATACTTGTGACTGTGACTGGTAATTGAATGAATGCTTCGAGTAATGTGGCTCTTCGGTGTTCTTAACTATTTCGACATTCTTTCATTTATCTCTTACCATGGCAACAGCTTTTCGTTAACCTGTTTCACCATTTGGAGCTTACTTTATATTCAGGGTTAAAGGAAAGAGTGACCTCAATGACTTCACCCTTGCTGCACAAGTATGCCTACCTATCATAAGTGCTGTACTGGTTGAGGCAAAGAATCCAAGCTACCCTAGAAAATGTTTTTTGAATGTAGATGTGCCAACCGTTGTTCCTAACCATAAGGTATATTACAATTATTTTTCTAATCTGTATGTTTTCCTTGTGATAAATTATCAATATGATCTAGCCAATACTTTGTTTTAAATGTTCAGGAACTACTTTAAAGTTTTGTATTGTTATTTTAAGTAATTGTATGATAATAATTGTAGATTTCGTATCTTATTAAGGATAAAGTATGGTTTGCACAATGAACATTGATTTCTTCTTAGCGTAGTTTTATTATGCCTGTTAAAAGGTCATGCTTTGTTTAAAGTGAGAAACATTTTTAAAGGTTTTCCTTTGTTTTGAGTGGAAAATATATTTTTTTCACATTAATATATTTCCAACAAGAGATAGAGGTCAATAGATTGTTTAGGACCTGATTTACGATAGAAAAATAAGGTGTTCTTTTTTATCCAATTATTTTCCTTGTTTTCCAATCGCTGCAAAATTTGTGTATTTAAATCTCATTTATTTGCTAAAATTATACCATTCCTCCCAAAAGCTTGTCTTGGTTAAATCCTAAAAACTAGGCCTACGTAAAATCCTTTTAGTGCATTTTTGGTTTTGTATTGAATAAAGTCAAACGCTAATCCATGATCCATATCCAAGTTGAAGTTACTTAAATAACCTTTCATTTGAGCTTCCAAATGTCAAACTAAAGACACACTTTTAGCATTTGTATTAGGTCCGCCTCAGGCTTGGCTCATTTACTAAATAAGTGAGGCTATTTATCTACAAAGATCAGACTTTCGGCCATCTGAAAAACTTTTTAAGTCCATCAAGCTAATCTATTTAAGTAAATAGAAATAATATATTATTATCATTACATTGAATTTCTTATTAGAATGTCTCTAAATTATATATTTTTTGATCTATTTAAAGATTTAGGTCCATTGACTTACAGTTTTTTAAGTCTGTTAGCCTATTGAAAGGACTTGTTACGAAGTAGACCATTAAATAAACTTTCAAGCAGGCTGATAAGAAAAATAGGATAGACCTATGCAGGCTGATATTGTATCCCCAAAAATGCATTCATACCAAGACCTGGGACGTTGTTTTAACTGTTTATCCTATTTATTTTTCTATCCTAATATTGAAGCTAGAATTTGTATAAAAGACTGTCATTTAATTGCTAACTTTGCTACGAAAACATAGCGCTTTGCTTTATCATGCAATCAATTATAACTATTTTTTGTGCCTCTACATAGGGTTACAAGCTAACTAAGCAGGGTAAAAGTATCATCAAGATGGGATGGAAGCAAGTCACCTCTGAGACAGAAGGACAAAAAATGTCGTCAGATATGACCAATACAGATACAGATATATCAAAGAATTTTGACCCATCATCTGTATCACCAGAACATCTTTTGTTTACGAGAGAGGTGGGTCGATTTCCTTCTTCTTTCTTTTTATTTTCTTGAAATACCCATATTGTTATAAGTACCACACAGCTGAGTCTTCTGCTTAAGTATGCTGTGCTTGGACTATCTCAAAACAGAGCAGAGAATGCAATCATTCAGTTTTGCCAACTTCTGAATTAGCAGTGGTCACGAGAATCTATATGGAATCCCTAAGTGATATTACTTGGATGAACATTTCCTAGTCCTTCACACAAGGAAAATGATGCAATGATCTTTAATCTTTTGTAGGTGAGAGGTTCCCACCTTGATGACGACGAATCAGACTATAGATCTTTGCAAGAAGGATATGTGAGTAAATATAAATTTGAGAACAAAAAAGTTAATATACACATACTAAGCATTTTCGTTTTTTCAGATCACTGTTACTCCTCTTGCTGCCCTCTCTCATGCGGAGGTAGATTGTCAGGCCTACTTTAAGAATTGGCTACAAAGTGTCCCTGGCCCATCATCCTTATAATCCTAGAAGTCCTATCATGTATTTGTAGTTTATGTGTTGCTTTGATTGCAATATATTGCTTGCAGTTGCTGCTTTTGCTTTTACATTGTTAGCATCCTTGTTTTAAGAATAACTATTCTTACTGAGATGAATGGAAAATTGTAATATAATGTGTTTAAAAGACACCGGTACAAATGACATTTGAGAACCACAGAAGGCCTGCGTAGCACAATTTGTCATGTGATCAATTATTACATTATAGCACCCCTTTTTTACAGGCCGTGACTTCTGAATGCTTTTCATTTGCTGATTACTCCGGTTCACTGGAAGTGTTCACCTCAATATGTTGCTAAATCAACTGCTTTGATCCTGACCAATTTGGTTGCTCCGGTATGCTTGTCACCATATTTGTCATTAGGCAATAAAGACATTTCAATAGTGTTGCATAATTGATTAGAGCTTCGTTTCTGTAATCTACTAAGTAATAACATGTCTATCATTTTTAGACTAATATAATAGCAAGTATTCTTGTTCAGTCTTCATCTACATGAATTGCTCAAGTTATTGCTTGAATGAATAAGAAAATTACTATATCAACTTGAAAAAAAAAATACTATTTCTTTCTTACCCTACTGCTAGTTTGGGTTGATCTTGTCCCTTGTCTGTTATTAAAGGAGTCTGTTATTTCCAATAGCTACTTCTTTCATAATTTAATACACACATTGCTGATAGTTATCTTAAAATTGGATGAAACGTACTGGCAAATTCTATTGAGCAATTATATTTGCAGGTAATGGCCATTCTTGGCTGAAGCTATTCATAGTCTTCGAGTACCTGCGTGTTTGAATTCTATACAGGTTTGAATACATTGCTTATTCCGAAGCGAAGTAATGCCGTTTATGGTGCTATATTATTCTGGGAGCTAAATTTGCAATCCTGTGACAATTGTGAGAATCTGAAAATAAATTATGCTTTACCAAAAGATTGCATCTTGTTTACCTCTCTTGACTTGGGGAATATTGTTTTGCTTCTTTCGTCCTTAATATAAAAGTTAAGGTATTCTTTCATTTTAGAAAGATTATTCCAAAATGTAAAAATTACAATTCTGAGAAGATATTTCCAAATGCAATTTTTTTTTCTTTATGAAATGTAAAAATTACATAAACTCATTCTGAAAGAAGTCAAGTCTTGATTAGTACAGAGTGAGAAAGTTGTTCCCTAAAACGTATTTTTGCGTAGAGAATGTTAAACTACACTCAGCCTCAGGTTGTACCCAAGTGTATCAGTCTTCCCATTAGGTTTATTGAAACAAAGTTCAAAAGTAAAATTGGTCCCATTACGAATTAAATTGACTGCTGCTTTTGATCATGCATAGTCTACTAGGATGTGTTAGGCCACATCATTCTAGCCCTACTATGCTTTCGAACCGTGATGATAAGGTATTTTGATTTCCCCAGTACAGGAAATCCATTTTCATCAGAAAAAAAAAATCAATAAATCTACAACTTAGGCTTCCCATGATTAGGATATCGTTATGTTATTCTTCCAAATATTTTTATCGTTAGATGAGTATTTCAAAAAGCAAAATATTATGATATTATTATTTTATAGATTCTTCTTTTACCAAATGAATCCTGAGAAATATAAAAGGATTAGCATATAGAAGATTCAGATAATGGGACAAAACGGACAAATTTAGAGATAGTTTGTTCTTATCATAAACTTGAATATTTGGGAGATTAATTTAGTGACTAAAATTAAGTGCTAATATGCTTTTAGTTACTTTTAGAATAAATGTTAGTAAGTTATATATATTAAAAGTATTCTAACAAATTTAAATTATATTATAAAATAGTCTTTCTAAAAGAGAAGTTACAGTATATCAGCTCGCTGATGAGCATTATACTCATTTAACTTTTAGGAAAAGTATTCTAATAACTTGGTAAGTTATACTTATTAAGGATATTTTATTAAATTTTAAGTTTTAACATGTTAAGTTCTAAAAAAAAGCGAGATTATAACAAATTAGAGTTTGTGAGTTTCACGCACTCCTAAACTCCTCACGAGTTTGTGCAAATTAACATTTATTCCCTTTCAGTAAAAATGTTTGATTGTAGGTTGGCTATCCATTCCAGATAGCTTTCACGCATCAACGTCAATAAGGAAAATAAGGGAACAAGCTAGCATTTCAACAACAGCTTTAAATAGACAGCTTACCAATAAAAGCCCTTATTGAGGACTTCTTTAATTTGTTTTTCAAAGCTAATTTTTTCTAACTGGGTCATTCCCCTCCCTCCTGCAGGTTTTGGAAGCATTAAGCAGAAAAAAAGATGGACGTTTAAATAAGCTCTTAATGGATGCTCATAAGACAAAATAAATCAAAGTAAGAGTATCATTCTATGTGTGGATGCTACAAAAGTTTTTTTTTTAAAGTAAAAGATAAACACTCTGTATGGACATCATAAATAGTTTATGTATGTACATTACGAACTTCGCATCGATTATGTTCTGTGCATAGCCCTCATTTTTTCAATGGCCAAGAAGAGTGAGATTCCACTAGTATTGACCAGAGGACGTGGACGTCTTCATAGGGGCAAGATTTGACATCTTCATATAGAATGTATATGCCTCTTCCTGAAATGTTTTGCAAAATTGTGAAAATTTGTGACTGGGAAGAAATTGAGTGTGTGAAGAAAAACGCTTGAAAGAATTCAAAATGATGAGGCAGTGCAAAGCTGTAGTTAATTTGGTGAAGGAGGGAAGTGGGTTGCATGTAGTGAACTAGTGTTTCAAGAATAGAAGAAGCATTATGCTAAATGCAATGTGAAGAAGAGATGACAAAAGCATTTTTGAGAAAACTAGCATGAGTAAGAGAATAATGCAGGTATGAAGTTTGTGATGGAACCTACTCTTCTTTTGAGTTGAATGCATCCTGAACCAAAGCTTCTTGAGTGGAGAGATGAGGGATTGCAGCCACCCCATTTGGTGAAGTGGGTGTGGCTCATGCAGGTGTAACAAACATGAGGGACATAATAAGAAGAGGGTGAGAAAGATAAAGAGGAGGCCTCTACACCCTTTGCTTAAACAAGGGTGAACATTTTGCAATGTCGCTTTTCATGTTTTGAGACATTTTTACATTCCCTTGCAGGCCAATCATGAACTTCATTTGTTGCTGGTACATAGTCCCTTTCGAACCTCTTATCCCTTACAGAAGAAAAAGAAAACACTCCACCAATCAGCTTTGCATCTCACACTTTCATGACCATAAAAAAAGAAAAGAGTCTCTCTTGGTATCCCTTTTTTCCCTTTCCTTAAAGAGTAGTGGTGGCTTATGCCTCAAGATAAACTTGCCTTTTTTTTCACCATCATTTGGCATCTCTATTAGAGGTAAAAGGCACACATGGGGAAGGTTTCCATATTTGACACATAGGCCCTCCTCTTGCATTTTAAGCAAGTACAATCTCACTTTCATAGAGTCTCCAACAAGGCACACCCAACTTTGTTTCCTGTTAGTCCACCTGTTCCTCTAGGGTGTCTTACAAGAGTGAACACAATACTCACTCAGGAATGTCTTCCTCACTCAGCTTCCACACCTCACTTCCATGGATATGATTTTACTTACAGTAATGATACATTAACTTACTTCAGTATATAACCTGCTATTCATGATATAAAAAAAAAGATATTTTTAAAAAAAAAATAAAAATTAAATTTTAGACAAATAAATGAAGTGTAAACTGGTACAAATTCTCAATATATCACTTATGTATGCATGACACTCCTAATGGTAGTAGGTACGTACCTAGCTATCAGTGATTACAGTATGGAGAAGTCTTCTCAATTTTGGGAAAACATATTTATGGGCCTACCATCTCAAACTCAATCTTCTTGCTTCACCCAACAATAAGTACAAAAATAAAGCAGATATAGGGTTTATCTAAAAATTACTTTTCTCACTATCAACAGGATCCTATTAAGTGACTTCACCATGCAACCAAACACTGCAAACTGATTAGCTTAATCCCAAATTCAGGATCATTGAGATCATGCTGCTTCTTCTATTCCTTTTTACCAATTTCTTTACTACAGGTGTTAGTGTTCTATCTTATTTTTCCCTCATTAAATATTTGGCATTTCAATAAAGGAAGAGGAATCCAACTTTATTCATTGAAGGTCTATTCAATTGGTTAAATACTAAAGAGGGATGATATGTACACAATTATACATCAAATTATAACTGGAATTTTTTACTGAAATAAAATAATTTTTAAATTATATTGATCAAATTACAACTAATTACAGTTGTAAATTGATGTATTGTAAGTTGTCGTTTGTTAGAATAATATATTTTTTTCATTTAACATTTTAAAAAAACATTATTTCATAAGATTTACCAATTTTCTTATAAAATTCAAATACTCTTTTCTCAAAGTAGAAGTTATTATGCAATTTTTTATACGAGAATTATATATCTTCTTCATTTAAATACCATTGTCTTTCTTTTTCAGCTTTAAATTCCCTTCTGTGGGTTAAATTTAATAAACTGCTAAATGTATTAAAAATAATTAAATCATTTACAGAAAAAAAAACCCCGTAAAAATTAACCTACTATATTGTTGTAATGCGGTGTCTGTTGATTTTTAAGAGAGTTGAGCCACGTAACTGAGAGATGTGAAAAGGGTCTCCAAACTAATTGATGCTTGCTAGAAATAACTAGAAAATAAAATCATATTAAAAAATAATTTGATTTATAATTTGTTTCTTTCGTGAGGATAACACTTCATCTTATCCAATAAGATTGAAATACAATGTTTATCTAGTATCTCATTAGGATTTCTCATCTCCTATTCTCTTATTTACTCTTTATGTTGCTCTTCTAATTTGCTTGCATATCTTTTTCACAAGTTTCCTTTATATAGAGAATGAGATAAATGTTTCTTTATAAAGAAATCACGGGTCATTAATGTGTTGTCACATTTTTAAGAAACCTTAAAAATACAATCCTCGACTTTCTATGTTGAACTTCAAAGTCTTCAAGAAAAATATAATTCTAAGACTTTGAAATATCCATCATTGAATATACTCAATAGATCAATTACTAATATTCATTGGTTCTAATCTCCTATTAAATTATGGAGGAATTCCCAAAAAAATTTTACCGTAATAACAATTTTATGAAAAATTTACTCAAAATATTTTGGATACATGAAATGTTATTCTTTAAAACATAAATAAAACATAAGAAACAAACATTTCATAAAAGAAGACAAGAAAATTTATTGTTGTAAAGAGTCACTCTTGAATAAACAAGGCATGCCATTCTTAATTTTTTTTATTATGTTACTTCCTTCACAGATGAACAATTACGATTTTCATTTCATTTTATTTTTCTTTCTTTATTCTTTTAATATATATATTATTCCTTCCTTATAACATAAAATAGTGTAAGAAAATTACGATTTGTAGTTATCCCAGCAATAGCAAAACCATTTTAGGAGTGGAATAGTGAAATCAAATCAGAGTATGTTTGGACAAAAAATTTCAAATATTTAAAATAGAAAAAATAAGAAAAAAAACAAAGAAAACCAGTTTCTCGATAAGTTATGATTAATTTATAAAAAAAATAAAAAATGATAAAAACAAAAGAAAAAATTATTAAATAGAAATTAATCTTAGAACCAAAATAATTAGTTATTATTTGATTAAATTAGAGACATTCTATAAACTAAACAAACTATTGAGGTAGTTTCTATTATTAATAAAAATTTATAAAATAGTTTTTAAATTTGTATCTAATCCTTAGCTACCAAAATTTTAACTACTTACTATTTTATATTCTAAATTAGTCTCTATTAGTATTTTAGATACTAATTTAGAATCTAAAATATTAGTCGCTAAAACTTAGGTATCTGATTTAAGTACAATTTAGAAACTATTTTATAAATTTTTATTAATAATAAAAATCACTTTAGATATGAATAATTTTGTAATCTCTAAACTAATATCTAATTTAGTTAATATAGTGACTGATTGTTTTCGGTATTTAAATTTAGTTCTATTTAATAATTTCTTGTGAAAATTGTAAAATTCAAAACTTTAAACTTAATTGATAAAGAGGATGAAATTGATCTTTTATCTATAATAAATGTGGTATCTCTTGCCGACAGAGTGATTTGGATGTAAGAAGTGAAAATTATATTTGTGCATGTGAGTTTTGAAAGGTAAAGAGTGGTACATAGAGAGAAGCAATTGGGTTAAAGCCCATAAATGAGTGGACCAAATTTTGAGCAAAAAGTGGGCCTAATAATGGAGTATTCAGACTCTGAAAACTTAAATTTACAGAGAATTTGAAGGATACTTGTTGCCTCATATTTGTCTCAGACTGTGTCCACGGTCCATTCTCACTGCACCGTCACTGTAACTATTCTCGTGATCATTCGTACCCTTCTTCTTCTTCTTCTTCTTCTTCTTCACTATCACACATCAAAATACAAAAATATAATTCTTCTTATCAATTATTCCTAGAATCACTTCTTTTTATTCAACATTCAGTCTTCTCGACTAGGTTCAATGCTCTCTAGTCTTATCATATAGTCTTTCTGACTTATTACAAAGTGAACTTTAAGCCTAACTCAACCCCATAAAACCGGTTTATAGGGTTGAGGTTTGCACCCACTTATATACAATGAAAGACTCTAATCTCTAGTCGATGTGGGATCTCCAACACATCCATTGGAGATCCCATATCGACTAGATATTAGAGCCTTTCATTGTATATAAGTGGGTGCAAACCTCAACCCTATGAGTCGGTTTTATGGGGTTGAGTTAGGCTTAAAGTCCACTTTGTAATAAGCTTTCTAGTATCATATTAGAATTTCTCATCTCATATATTATCTCATTTACTTTCTATATTGTTATTTTGATTTGCTTCTATCTAGTTCCCTTTATACAGAGAATGCATTCGTAATAACGATTTTATGGAAAATTTACTCAAGATATTTTGGATACATGAAGTGTTATTTTTTAAAACATAAATTAAACCTAAGAAAGAAACATTTCATAAAAGAAGGCAAAGAAAATTTCTTGTTGGAAAGAGTCACTCTTAACTAAAGGAGGCATGCTATTCTTAAATTTTTTTAACTAAAGGAGGCATGATATTCTTAATTTTTTTTTATTATGTTACTTTTTTCACAATGAACAATTACGATTTTCATTTTATTTTATTTTTTATTTCTTTACTCTTTTAATATATATTATTTCATTAATATATTATTTTCCTTCCTTATAACATAAAATATCTATCATCACTCTCTTCAATTTAAGGAAGCATTACTAGGGTTAATCATCGCATTCAGGTATTGTCTGTTTTGGAAGTCGGTGTTCCATCACAATTTTATCATTAAAAGTCATCTCAGCAGGTTAAGGAAAGAAAATATATATTTTAAATAGCCATTGACTTCAACTTCTAAGCGATGTGAGTCTATATTGATAATAACAAACCAGAGTTATTAGAGTAAACTGTACAGAAAAGGGGCAAAAAGAGTGAAAAATTCTTAACATTCTTCTAAGAAACAAAGTGGAAAGAAAGGATCACAAATCTGAAAGGAAATGGACTTGACATGGATATGGTGACAAAGGAACATTCCCTTTAACCTCAGAAGCAATAATAAGAACAAAGTGAAGGCATAAAGTGGAGTTTCCATTTTCCACTTCTTACACAAAAACAATATTGGCACACCATACCCTAAAGGAACTTCCTAATGCACAAATCTACAATACAAGCCAAAATTCAGCAGCTACACTGCCACCTACATACAGCTAAATCAATACATTCATAGCTTCATAATAAAACAAACCCTCTTCTAAATTTTTCTCACTCATTTATTCATTAAATCATACATACACCAATTTTAACCTATGAAAATTTTATTTAATTTGTTTGACTTTGTTTTTTAAAAATTTCTCTCAAATACTAGTCTAAAATACACCTATTATCTTACTCAAGAGGCTTGTTACTTGGGAAGTTCTACTTCTTTGACACGAGACATTATAACATATTTCAATAACGTTATATTATTCTAATAAAAAAGTAACTTTAAAAACACATTTTATATTAAAGAACATAAAATACCATTTAATGAGTAGGACAATTATTAATTAAAATATGACTTTTAACATATATATGTCGACATGTTCTCTTCTTACATATATATTCAGTCATATCACTACAGAAGAAAAAGTAATTAAATAAAAATTAATTTTAAAAATTAAAAATAATTCATTATTATATTTATTAAATTGGACACTATTTTTTTTAAATATTAATATCTACAATAATTTTTATTATTAATAAATATTTTTTTAATTAGTTAGGTGAAGAATAATATATTTATATATTTTTAAAAACAAATAATTGTTTAATAATCTATAAAAGAATAAGCAGCATTATATAAATCATTTATTACTTGTTACCATTCTTTTCTCATCTTTCCTATTGCCAGAATGAAATCAAATACATTAACTCAACATTTGTATATTCATTCTAACATATACTCTATCACTCAATAAAAGGAAATTAGTGAAATAAAAAAAAATAAGACTTCACAAAAAAATGAAAGATAAGTGATTTATACAAAATAATGAAAGAATAATAATTTTTTCACACTCTTATAATATAAAATAATATTTTTAAATAAAATATTATATTATAATAAAAAAATATTTTTTTAAATGTTAAATGGAAAGAAATGTATAAGTATCATTAAGCTATCCTAAAAAGAGATTCAGAAAACAAAAGGTGTAAAGTGTTTTTGGGAGTGTGTAAAAATTAAGATCTTTACCTAATTTATTTTTGGTAATTTATTTTTTATAATAATACATTGATATTGACAATTTTCTATGTAATTATATTAAAACTCTTAATATTATTATTTCAATATTTTTTCATATCATTTAATTATAAATTTATCTTTTAATATATATTTATTTCTAAATGCATCACATTATTTATCATTTTAAGAATTATCAAATTATTATTATTATTTTTTTCAATGTCCCTTCAAAATTTTGACCTCAATCGACCCGATTTTGGGTTAAAGCTTATGCTTTTGTGTCATCTTGAGTGCAGCCTTTTTCAACTGCTAAAATCCTGCATTCATTCATTGTTTACATCACAATATATAGAACTGTCAACACCAAAATTCAATGCCTTCCCACACCTGCGTGCAAGAGGAATGCATGCATGCATCTATTATCACATTTCAGATAAATAACATCATTCTCAACAATTTCCCAACCACACTTTATGCATTACTTCAAATCCACTTCTGTCTTTTTAGACAGAGACAAAGATGTAAAACAAACAACCCAATAAATATAGAGTGCATGTGAATGTGTAATTTAAAAAGAATTATGTGCTAAAATATAGAGTGCATGTGAATGTGTAATTTAAAAAGAATTACGTGCTAGTTGGGAATGCAGGACCGACATTCTTACTCGATATCCGGTCGAATCTGATCGACACAACAAAAATTATTATGCCTAAATAGTATTAACGAGATTAATGAGTGATCAAGCTTTAGGTAATGTACTCCTAAGTATGATCTAACTTTTTAATATGATCCAATAAAAGAATATCCATGAAAATCATATAGACATAAATTTTAAAAATAAGTTACTTCATAGCACCGAGTGTCGAACATTGAGTTCTCATTTAAATATCAGAATCTCTTTTACACGTATCATCCGAACTTAGAGTTCACGAAGTCGAGACAAGCAAAATGGTTCCAACAATTATAAATATATATATATATGATGGGATGGTTTGATTAAACAGTCGTTTTCCGTTATGAATCAGTGTCGGACGCATCCATCATTTCTGTGACCCATCTCTTGCGATGCCATTGACCAACACAACACACATCAATCACTTTTTCGCTTTTTTTTCTCCCATATTATAGTGTCTTCTTCAGACAAACATGTTTCCAATCACAAGGCTTTAGCAGTCGTTTTGCCACACTGCGTTTCCTTCAATCTCTCTCTGTCTTCTACTCATTCACCATATTAGAGTATTGAATTATCTCAACACTTTGTGAAGTTGGCATTTCTCGAAATGAGTAAGAAGGATGAGAGAGACAGGTCTAGAGTTGAAGCAGTTCTTGAGCTCATCAGGAAACAAACACCTCTCACTGTTAAACAGGTTCTTCTTTCACATCTTCTTCTCTCTCCACTTCCACTCACTGTTTTCAGTGGCTAGACTAAAATTTATTGATCTGAGAGTAAATTGTTGCAGTTATTTGAAGGAGAATTACTCCAAAATGGTGTTCTGGCTCTGATACACACATGCTCTGATACACACATGCTTTTTTGTTCTTAACTATTTTCTGGTGTAGGAGAAGTTCTGCAACTATGCTTGCGTGGAACGATTTCTGAAAGCAAAGAGGGATAACGTGAAAAGAGCTGCGAAGCAACTCAGGGCTTGCCTTTCTTGGAGAGAGAGCATAGGCGCTGGTAAATTATAATATACACATTGTTACAGTGCTGTTCTTATACTCTTCTTCCTGTTCTTATTATTCTACATATCAAGGAAAGTGAAAACCAACCAAAGAATCTTGCTGCCCCTTTAAATTATTTGAATGAAGCCTTACAGCAGAATGCACCCTATACTTCCTAGCAACGATGAAGGACTCTCCCTCCACACCTACACCCTAGAACAAAGGGTTTTCTTCTTTCTTTTTCCTTCAACAGAATATTACTAATTTTGTTATGTTAATTACTTTTAAACAGATCATTTGGTGGCAGATGAGTTTTCAGGAGAACTGGCTGATGGGTTGGCGTACGTGGCTGGTCATGACGATGAGTCCAGACCTGTAATGGTAATATATCATGATCTCCATGCAACAGAAGCTTTTGGTTCTTGATCACCATAGAGCACCTTTCTTTCTGCAAAGTTCTTGTTTAATTGTGACATAATAATGAGTTGAAGTGGGGTAACAGATTTTGCGGATGAAGCAAGAGTACCAGAAGATTCATTCCCAGAAAATGTAAGTCCGAAAACAGAAGAGAAGAATCGTTTTCAGCCTTTTTGTTTGTCAATTTCATGATCTGCACTGCTGCAGCCACTCCAGTAGAGCTAAATATGTTGGTTCTTTCTCTGTCTAGGTTCATTCGTTTGTTGGTGTTCACAATGGAGGTGGCTGTTTCGACCATGCCAAAATACGTACACCAATTTGTCATGCTTTTCGATGCAAGTAAGTACCCTTAATGCACTTCCACAACAACACTTTTCAAACCCCAAAATGACTAGTAATGGATCACTAACATATATACCAAGCATGCAACGATAATCAAGTTCGTCTTCAAATCCTTTATCTTCACACATTTTTAGTTTAGAAAATGTCTTTCTAATAATTAACATAACCAATCTTCTCTCTGCACAATCTAAGTTATAAAGATGTTACAGACAAAAGGGTCGACAAGCCAACTTAAAGTTCAGAACACTCAAAAATAAGTGCACACTTTGTAAAAAATGGATCTTCTCCCATGAATTCTATGGTATATATTGATAAAACCCGATTATAACCATGATTCTTCCTTAATAATTGAGCTATTAAGACTGATTAATTTAGAATTTTCTGTGACTTAAGTGAAAGTAACTTCATGGAGAATATAGTTTGGAAAGCAATCTTCTTGGTTATAGACCATCACCATACAAAGGGTATTATTCCTTGGAAGTGATTATTATGCATATTTTGCCCTAGATATTTATGGCTTCCTTAAATTATATATATCCCGGAAGAACACACTCTAAAGTTATATACAGTACTAGAAAAAGTTAATTTAATTAGGCAGGGAAATTAGTACGATCTAATGAGTGTTGACTTTGCATGTTAAGAGTGATGTTTGAAGTAAGCATGTATGTTAAGGAGGCGTTTGGTTGCAGGCTTTTACAGGTCTGCAACAGCTTTTACGAACTTACTAATGGGAGCACTGAAGATAACAGGGGAGTACTACCCTGGGCGACTACATAAAGCGTTTATCATAGACCCTCCCTCGCTCTTTCCTTACTTTTGGAAGGTAAAAAACACATGTGGTCACACCAATCATGGTAACAGTCTAATTATTTTCTGCTATGTACTATTAAACAATCCTTTTTAATTTTCACTATAACATAGTAAAAAACCGTCACTATAAAAAAATTATTAAATGAAAATTAATTTTAAAAACTAAAATAATTACTATTAAATTAAATCGTTTTATAAACCAAAAAAATTATTAATTTCTATAATAATTTTTATTATTAATAAAATTTTATAAAATAGTATCTTTATTTAGTTGCTTACAACCTTATACTCTAATTTAGTTTATATTAATTTTTAAAAATTTAAAATATTAATATTTAATATAAATTTAATTTTGTAGAATAATTATTAAGATAGAGAGAACGAATTATTATATAAACTATAAATCTTAAACTCTAAACCCTAAATCTTAAATGATATATCATGATTTTATTACGAGAATAAGACAAACAAATTATTATTAAGACAGAGAGAATGATTGTGTGTGTTGTGGGCGCAGGGAGTGGGAGCATTCGTGGAGCTATCAGCAGTGACGAGCATGGTGTCATCGTTGGATTTGGATGATGAAGACGAATCGTTTGCGGAGATAACTGGAGGAAGGGGCGTGATGAAGGAAGGCTCATGCTCCTCTTCGCGCTTTGCCTTCACGGTGTCTCATCACGTTGACTCGCTTAAGCCTTGGTATCTGAGCCTGTCGGAGACGTCAGCGGCGAAGAGAACGCCGGTGGTGCAGCGCACTCCTCGGCCGTCGTTTCTGCAATCGCCGGCGGGAACGGTGTTCCGGCGTGGAGAGCGGGTGTGTCGGGAATCGTTCTTGGCGGTTTGGAAGTTATACAGAAGGCCGTATGATGAAATGGTTTACAGGTCAAAGATGCGGGGCCCGGTGGGAGGTGAGTTTAGACGACGCCACATTTCACTTTCTCAACGTTTCTGAATCCCATCATGATCATGAATCCCATCTTGTGTACGTTTTTCCTTTTTCTTTTGCTTTCTCTTTCTCCCATAACATGAGAAGAAGAAGAAGTAGTAGTGTTTGAATTGAATGAAGTAAATTATGCAGCAATAATTGAGTGGTTGTGTTTACCTGAATTGCAACTATAAATGTCAGTGATGTGAAAGTGAAGCTTATTCAACGACCGAGGAGCGTGGGAGGGTTGGAGTGATTGAATGATGTGATGTGATGAGAGTTTTTTGTTTCTACTGCTTGCCTTCATACAGAGATCAAGAAAAGTTTAAAATGAAGTGAGAAAGAAAAACTATAAAAATGGTTCTAGACAATAATGCCATCTCAAACTTAAAAGTATAATTAAGAATATGTGATTTTTTACTCAGTGTGTAATTTATTTATTTTTTCTAATATATATTAAAAAATGCGCTCTATTTCTTTTATATATGATATTATTATTAGTGTAATTTAATAATAAAGGTTATTCTAATTATTTGAATTTTTTTAATTTGGATTGATACGATATTAATATCTTGATATGAATATGAATGTCAGTATCAGTATATATATCATCTTCCTAACTTCAAAAATAAGTCAATAAGATTAAATATTAAGTTTATTATAAAATAAATATTTTTTTTTATTCCAAAAATATTCTTTATTTTGGAATTGAAAATAATACATTTCAGAAAAATATATCCAGAATTCAAAATTCAAAATCTCATTCTAGATAAAAAAAAATCTGTAATACATAAAATTCGTTCTAGAAAAAAAAATTCCAGAAACATTCTGGAAAAGAATATCCGTAATGTATAATATTAATCCTACTTATTTAAGGGTATTTTCGTCTTTTTAACTGAAATTGGGTGCAGGAAGTAATTGCCTTATTATAATATTCTCCAATTCACTCTTTTATATTGATTTGGGCCTAATTTACTCCTTTATATCGAGTTGGGCCTAATTTACTCCATGATACTAAAATTTTCTGAAATCTCCTATGATATTAACACTAAAATATCCCTATGCATAGTATTATCACCAGTATCATCAATTTAAGACGTAACTTTTATGTTGGATTATACGAATAAAAAATCATTTCACTTTTAGAAGTGTATTTTCTACCCCACCATTATAGAATAGGAACATAATCATATTCTAAAATAATCAACTATTAAGAATCATTTTATAATAATAATAATAACACTACAATTTAAAAGTTCATAAAAAAAAGCATTACTATCGAACAAATTTCGTCTAATATAAAAAAAAGAGATTTTTTGAAAAAACACTCATTGTCACTATAATAAAGGGTAATAATATATTCAAAAATCTTCTACAACCAAACACTCTGCAATGGAATTCATGTCGGAATCAAGATACATTTATAATATATAAATAAGTATAAATTTTATCTTAATTATGTAAGAATAGTTTATGTATAAACCTACTTTCCAATAAAAGTTTGAATTGTCCAGATGAAAACTTTGACTATTCAATGAAAATCTGAGGAAGGTTAGAAATTGAGACTTCTCTACTTTAACTCACCTATGTTGTTTTCTATTTTGCTCTGCTTTGTTAGATTGAAACTGTGTTATACAATGAAAGGTAAAGTTATGAAACCAATGGTAGTTTATTTTATGGAGATTTTTATGGAAAATGATTTTTTTTAAAATGGAATAGAGTGTAAAAATATCATCACCCCGATTTTTATATCTCTCTTGTATGTGTTAATCAAGAAAACAAACTTTGATTTTGAAACACACAGCCTACTTCACTTACAAAATTGAAATTTATTGTTTTTTTTTCTTTTTCCAACATCAAAAACCCTCTTCCCTATTTTTTCTGGTTTTGCAACTTGTTACTGTTTCGTGATTATATAGAAAAGACAATTCAATTTGCCTCTTTAATAATGAAACTTCCAATGGTGAGTTATATATTATCTCCGCTAAGATTTTCCAAAGGAAAATGTTATTTTTTTCATGGAACCTTCCATCTTCAATACAAAGTAACACATTTATTTGTCTTTTAAATAAGAATTGATGATTCACACGAAATAAGAAAAATATTGACTAAGTTTTAAGCAATCAGCTCTATAGTTTTATAAAATTAACCTATAAATTAGAAATATTCTAAAATAATATAGATAACCATTAAACTTTGACTTTTTAGGCACCATATCAATAAAATACTTTAATAAATTATTTTCTTGATTTTCTCCTCAGTTTTAAAAATATTGCCAGGTTAATGTATTTATATCTAATATGAAAAAATAGTTATTAAATAATCTATTATCATTCTTAATTTGTTTTTTAATTATAAATTTATTTAAATCTTAAAACATCGATACAAGTTAAAAGAAACTCGCTACAATAATATAAATTTGACTCATTATTCTTAAACTTAGCTTATATTTTATTACTGAAAGGGATTGCGGAGTATTTATTTCATCCTTGAATCATTCATTCCAATTCAGAGCGTGGATGATTTCAACCATGCAGTGTTTTCTGAAAAATACAACCCTAAAGCAACCATAAATTTATTAGAAAAAATATGAGTTTAAAAATAAATATATTTAAAAATAAGTTTAAAATTAAATTATATGAAAAAATATTAAAATAATAGTATTCGCATTTATTATAATAATTTTATAAAAATTGTGAATTTTCAAGGAAGGTATGATTACTCTTCTTACCATCTATGAGTTGAGTGGAGGAACACCCACTTCTACGTTTCCTTCCAACATCTGCACCACAAGTTTCATAGATGGTCGAAGAGTTGGATTGGTGTTTACGCACCATAATCCTACCATTGCCATTCTTTCAAACCTCCTCATATCACTTTCATCTTCAAGAAGATCTATCACTGGGGCTCTTAAATTCTTTTCTTTTGCCAGATACAAAACCCAATCTGTTAGTATTAAGTCATCACCCATTGCTTCATCCTCAATTTGATGCAACTCAATGTGTTTTCTGCAAAATATGATTTCCAACAACATCACACCAAAGCTGTAGATATCCACCTTTGTAGTGACAGGTGCATTTTTGAGCCATTCTGGTGCCATATATCCCACTGTCCCTCTAGCTTTGGTGTTTGTTCGACTTTTATCTTTCATTAGCAACTTTGCCAGTCCAAAATCTGAGATCTTTGCAGTGTAACTAGAGTCAAGCAGAACATTCTGAGGCTTTATGTCACAGTGGATGATTTGATGGTCACACTCTTCATGCAGATACAACAAGCCTCTTGCAATTTCAAGCACAATTCTGACTCTTCTCTCCCAGCTGGGTTTATCCCCTTCTCCGAAAAGGAAGTTGGATAGTGTACCGTTTTCCATTTTCTCATAAACCAAAAGCCTATGACTCTGCTCATTGCAGAAGCCCAATAAACCAACTAGATTTCTATGATAAGTGAGACCAATAACTTGAACTTCTGTCACAAATTCTTTATCACCTTGCTCCTCTACTTGCTCCAGTTGTTTGACAGCAACATCAACCTGTTGATCCTCCAAGTTTAAAACCCCACTATACACCGTACCATAGGCTCCTCCACCGAGTTTGTCTTTGAATCCATTAGTTGCTTCTCTCAGCTGTTGGAATGAAAATACCTTTAGATTGATATCCACGGGCTTTGGCTTTGGTGGTGCTCGTCTGTGCATGAGATGCTGGCAAACGGGGTGATGATAAATGGCAGTGGCTGCAAACAGTACAGCAAGTAAGGAGCAAGAAATGAGAGCCACTACCAAAACAACCAAAGACGATGAATCCTTTCCATTGTCCATGTTGTCAACCAGAGGAACTTTAATAAGCATCACACGATTACTAGTGTCAGGAATGATTCTTATGGCATTTATAATTGGCCACTTTTTCTTATGGCAATCAGTGCCATCTAAAACAGCTGCCATGCAGAGACAATCATCCATCAGTTCCCTCTTGCAACTTTCCAAATCCATCATATTCAAGACTTGTAGATCAAGAAAAAAGTAACCGGGGTTCGGTATATCAGCATCTTGAATCTCTTTCACTTCCACCATAAAGTTTGAGGCAGAAGAATTTGCAGCACACAAGTCCTTGACCTCACTGAGATAGCACCCCTTGGAGGGTGCCGTTGGATCCAAAGGAGTATAGCCTGGCAAGCAACCACAAGTGTATGTTTGGGTGTCAGAATCAGACGTGTTGCAAAAGCCATACACCCCACAAAGGGCAGTGACAGTGCAAGGCTTTGTTACGGCCTGCCACACAGATCTCCACTCATTTCCATTTTCTTTATGGTAAATCAACTTCTGAAAGTTTCCCTTGTCATCCACCAACACACGATGATAGTAATCTTCGATTGAACCCTCTACTTCAGTAGTCATGTTAGATATAATTTGGTTGGTGTCATTGACCGCGTAAAGAAAAGCTGTCGTGCTGTTAAAAATAATTCTGACACCTTTATTACCGGCAGTGTTACTCCACCAGTAGGCAGAATCCGTGAACCGATAAGCTTTAAGAAAAATGTTGCCATCCCATTGTTGGATCTCCAAACTGTATTGTCCAGTTGAGTAGTCTACTGATCCATTGGCATTGGAGTAGAGTTTCTGACTGGTATTCAAAGTTTGGCCTAATAGAAGAGTATCCGTGGGTGAATCAAAGCTCTGCCATATAACGTTGGAAACTGAACTCCTCAAAACGAAATTCCCATCATCCTGCATCACTGCAGATGCTGCGTTTGTTCCTTTATAGATGGAAAATGAATCCCCATTGAGAGGTTGGACCACAAATTGGCCACTTCGTGTGAGATTGATGGATGATCCAATTTCAACTGGGTTGTCACGGTTTGCAGACCAAACCAATGTTTTGTTTGGAATTTTGTCAAACCAAATTCCAACAAGATAGCGGCCACTACCAAAGTGGAAGAATCCAAAGGCATAATCCCCGGAGGATGATCGCCAAGATGAATTGGTTCCGGCCACAATGCTGGACCCCAGTTGGGTTGAGTTAGCGTTCCTTGAAGCAAATGAACATAGAAAGAAGGCAAGAAAGAGAAGGAATTGGATAGGCATTTTTGGTAGAAAAGAGAGATGCAATGTAATAAAAACTGAAGCTGTATCGTCATAATATATAGATGCATGCATATGGTGAATGAACATCATGAATAGTTGGGCAGTGGAAACTTCAAGGCAATTATGCAGTGGAAGACTTGGCAACGAATTGACTAAGAAACTTGGTTCAATTGGCACCACTAAGAAATCAGGAGTAAAAACAAATTTTGCAGTGTCACT
>Ga0123342_1002083_pt1 | contig 33546 bp, 12 predicted proteins | sample Turbeawhitnodule_FD_89960 | JGI IMG/M metagenome (GOLD analysis project Ga0123342, IMG submission 89960) | Root nodule microbial communities of legume samples collected from Mexico - Turtle bean Mexico white nodule | ecosystem: Host-associated > Plants > Roots > Nodule | place: Mexico: Nepantla... | reverse complement strand
TTTTTTAAGATTTTTTTTTTATTTTTTTTAGTATATATATATTTTGTGGTGTTTTTATTTTGTATTTTTTAAAAATAATGATCTCAAAAAATATATATATATATATATATATATATATATTTTTTTTTTTTTTTTATTATCTTTATATTCTTATAAATTTTTTTTTCTTTTATATTAAAAAATTTTAAAAAAAAATAAAAATAAAATAAAAAAAAAAAAAATATATATATATATATATATATATATGAAGTTGAGGAAGAATACAATGTGCATTTAAATCATATATTAAATAATAATAAAAATTAAAGATTAAAAATAATTAAATTAGTATATAATTAAATTAAATATTAATTTAAAAAATAAAAAATTATTTATATATAAAATAATTTTTATTATCAGTAAAAATTTATAAAATAGATTCTAAATTAATTATCTAAATATTAGTGATTATTATTTTAGATTTTAAATTAGTCTCTAAAAAATTAATAAAAATTAGTAATAGCTAAAATTTTGATAATTAATGGTGAGATACTAATTTAAAAATCATTTTATAAATTTTTATTAATAATAGAAAATATTTTAAATATTAATATTTTTGTATTTATAAAATAATTTTTAATTTAATCAAATAATAACTAATTATTTTAATTTTTAAAATTTATTTTTATTAGAATAATTTTCTTGCTGTCTCAATAGTTTAATATAATTGCTTTGAGTTATTTTGATTAAATTTTGTCACTTATACAACTTAAATAGATATAAATAACCTTAAAAATAAGAAAAAAAAATTGTCTGGATTTACATATGAGGTAAAAAAAGATTAATTCAAATCAGTAAAAATAATGTAGAATATACTATTTTTTAATACATTATTGGTTTTTCTGACACTAATTAAAACTTCTGATAAAAGGAACTCAACAAATAATATAAATGTATTTCAATAAAAATAAAATTATTATAATAATTAAAGGATCTATTATAATCTAAACTACAAAACATTACAAACTACCATAAAATAAATCCAAGATGTTTAAATAAAAGTATCACTATCGTTAACATAAATGCATTACAATGATTTCCTTTTCATTTAAAATATTCATACTAGTTACAATTTTACTTAAATAAAATACAATAAATCAATAATATAATTTGAATTATAAATATATAAAACTTATAGTACATAATGACAATTGACTTACATAGAAACATGTCCGCCGGTTGACCGAGAAAATCTTCGTGCGTGGCTTCAACTTGCGAACTAGGGTATCTTCGTCTTCTACTCAGATTTCTGTCTTTCTCCGCCGTGAGCACCTAAAATGAAGTGAACAAAGAGACGCCCTCGCGACCGTTTACACTCCGACAGCAAGCGACAAACATCAAACACCTCCGTCTCGGAGCACCATGATATAACTATCATAACTATAAAATAATAAATTATTCAAAAGTAACTCAATTAAATAATTCTTACATCTAGGAATCACATTCTTGTGAATTTGTGTTCATTAAACCATAAACTTAACAATGAAATGAAAAGTTTCTTATTATTAAATTCTAATAAATCTCTGTTATGGACACCAAAACATGCCAAATATACAAACAACAATTAACTTTGCCAACTGAATTAGAAAAGTTTTAATTTAGATATCATGTTTTAAAGTAAAAATTATTCTTGTGAATGCAACACTTTGATTAAAAGAAGAATTGGGGTGGAGCCTGTGCCCCTTAAATATATGCATGGCTCCACCACTGTTTCTATATAGGAAATTGCAAAGTACTAATTTAACTAATTTTTCCATGTTACCTCTTCACTGTTCCCTTTAGTTTATGGTAACTGGTAACGGTTCTTTCTTCACTTTTAACATTGTAGAATTAAAAGTGGAAATAGAATGCTTCCCTTCAAGAGGGAATATTAAATTTAGGTGCTCTTTTTAACAGTTGCAGTGTAAGCTTCATCACAGTCTTAATACTATTATATCTATTGGTAGGGTAGGGTAATCCTCCTACACGCCTAAAAACAAACTTTTTTACAATTATTATCTTTTCTCCCTGTCCAATTCTCGGTCTTTTATCTTTGGTAGTTATGAACTCTTACTCACTCGCTGGACTGGATATCACACTGGTTTTGGTATGCAACAACTCTATACTTACATGTAATCTCTCTTTACAGGTCCTCAGACTTATTACGAAAGAGTGGACTTTAAGCCTAACTCAACCCCATAAAACCGGCTCATGAAGTTGAGGTTTGCACCCACTTATATACAATGAAAGGCTCTAATCTCTAGTCGATGTGGGATCTCCAACAAAACTTTGTCTAATCCTTGTTGAAATAAATAAAAAGTTATGAGAAGAGAAGAGATAGTGGAGGGAAATATTTGTTTTAGATTCAAAGGAGAAGATAGATAAAAATTGAAAGAAGGTAATGAGTACGTGATGAAATTATGTTGATGTCAAAGTGAGGGTGCCTCATATCATCATATGACAACGTCTTTTTCTCCTTCCAAAAGTCCAACTAAAAACAGCTTCTGTCCCCTGCATGTTTCCATTCTTTTGTGCAACTATGCCATTTCTTCAACAAAGCACTTCACTGCAAATTTGACCCAACTACGTGTGTATGTGTGTGCCCCTAGTAATATATAATACAGGCAAAAGAAAAGAGATAATTCAACAACAATACATGAATGAATAGAAAAAGAAAGTAATGTCTCAGTAGCCATCATTTAGGGAGCTATAGCACTTAGAAAATTGAGACATATTTAATGCCAATAATGCAGCAAGAACTGGGTGCACTACATGGGGATTAAACATGGAACTGCTCTAAGAAGGTAGTATTTTCCCAATTTGTTACTTAACTTATAGGCCAGACGATTGTGACTATGACCCGACACCCAGTTAACTGACCAACATCACGACAATGAGACTTTTTAATGATCCAGTGTTTGTTAAACTTTTTTTATTAAATCCATTAATGATAATAGACTCACAATAATTGTATAAATTAACACAGATTCCAAAAGATCACGCAATCATCTAATTCTATATACCAAGTGTCGAGTGTTGAAATCTGACTTCAGCGTCGAAATACTTTTAGCAGGTACCATCCGAGCTCGAAGCTAGCGAGGAGGAGAAGTGGGAGAGCGAGAGTGTGAGAATTCTGCTGTGAGAAAGTAGTGAGGTGTCGACAACCCTAGAGTGTTGGAATCGTTCTGTTGGTTTCAACTTGACCGTTACTAATTTGTTAATTTGCCTCTATTTTCTTTAGTTTTGTGTGTGTTTGGACAGGGAAATGAGTGAATAACTGCAATGAACTGTGTGTTGTGTCTGTGCATTTTTTTCATTTATGAGTTGGCCCAGACTTGTTCTTAGACTATAGGGTAGATTGTGATATGATTTATTTACTAAAAAGAGGGGCTAATTAACCAAAATAGTTCTGAGAATAGACCACTTTGACTCCAGTTTTGAACATTGCTGTCTTCATCTCTCAAGACCACAACATGATTGGCTCAATTTTCCCACACAACTCCATTTACAAGACTTTGTGGCTGTTTTTTTAACCCTCTTGAGTGATTTTTTTTTCCATAGAAGGTGGTGGAAGTGCGATGGAACTAGCTAGGTCTGGAACTCCAATGATAAGACCTATTATGACAGCAACGTATCCATGGACCCAAAGGGGAAATGGAGATTTTGTCACTGTTGCACATTAGAATTGCGTAAGCCTTTTGGATTTTTGTTGCAGAGAAACCATGGTTGAATGAAGAGGCAAAAACTAGGTGTGGAATGAGAAAGCTTAGAAAGAAGCATTCAATGAGTGGTGATGTTGGACATGACAACAAAAATGATGAACAGATATATATGTGTGTGTGCATTCAGAGTGATAGTGTGTCTTATTTGGCGGCTTTGAGATGCATGCATTTGCACTGCATAAACAAAAACAAGAGCTAAGATCGACTTGTCAATTCCTTCTCCACCATCTATCATTTTCCATCACCTATTCTATCATCCTCTTGTTACCATCCACACACACACCCTTTCTATGTTTTTCTACTTATTTAAATATCATAATTATATATTTTTTTTCAAGATAAAAAAATTGATAAGTAAAAGAAAATCATCTTATATATCAAAATAATTAGTCATTATTGGATTAAATTAGACATCATTTTATAGACTAGAAAAATTATTGGTATCTGAAAAAAATTGATAAGTAAAAGAAAATCATCAAATTGTAACTAGTTTTAGAGACCAAAATAATTAGTTTGGATTAAATTAGATATCATTTTATAGACTAAAAAAATTATTGGTATCTTAAAAAAATTGATAAGTAAAAGAAAATCATTAAATTGTAACTAGTTTTAGAGACCAAAATAATTAGTCAATATTGGATTAAATTAGATATCATTTTATAGACTAAAAAAATTATTGGTATCTGAAAAAAATTGATAAGTAAAAGAAAATCATCAAATTGTAACTAGTTTTAGAGACCAAAATAATTAGTCACTATTGGATTAAATTAGATATTATTTTATAGACTAAAAAAATTATTGGTATCTGAAAAAAATTGATAAGTAAAAGAAAATCATCAAATTGTAACTAGTTTTAGAGACCAAAATAATTAGTCACTATTGGATTAAATTAGGTATCATTTTATAAACTAAAAAATTATTGGTATCTGAATATATAAGGTGGTTTTTAAATTGGTATCTAAACATTAGTTACCAATGTTTTATTTACTAATATTTTAGATTTTAAATTAGTTTATAAAAGACTTATTGAGACCAATTTAAAATTTAAAATATTAGTAACTAATAACTAATTTAGATACTAATTTATAATCTATTTTATAATTTTTTATTATTAATAAAAACCACTTTAAACACTACTAATTTTTTTAGTTTTTAGGATAATATTTAATTTAGTTAATGTAGTAATTAATTATTTATAATTTCTCAATTTGGTTACCATTGAATTTTTTTTTAGTGATTAAAATGTGTGAACAAATACTTTTTATATAGAAATATAAAAAAAAATATATAAAGTAAAACTTAACTTATTTGATATAAAGTTGTTTTAAAGATATTAAGGTGTGGATAATTAGGGGTGGGGCTATTAGGTTTTAAAGATAAGCAAAGAATGGCTGGCTTTGATTTCTTGTCTAATCATCCTAGCATTGACTTTGATAGAGACGTTTAATTTTGTCCACTTCTAGTTTCTCTTCTCACCATCATCAATTTCAATGAAAGACGTCCAAAATACTTTGTTGTGTCCCCATGGATTTCTAAACTCTAGAGTCATTAAGAAAGAAGAAAATCTTGATTAGTTTTTGTTTCGATATAAAGTACATTAATATAGTTAGGGTTAATCGCTTAGCATAGGTCCAAACACTACGAAACGGATACGGAGACACTTATAATCTTTAAAATCATCAACATACCTCTATATTATATAATTATAAATTATATAAATTGATAATAAAGATTTATAAACATAAATATTTTTTAATTTTTTTAGTAGACAAATACTTTTTATGATTGGTTCAAAATAATTCTTTCTTTCTTTTTATAATCATAATAAAAATTTATAAAATTAATTTGAGTTTGTAGAAAATTAATGTAGTTTCATTTTTAAAGTTGTGATAGAATTGTCAGAAATCCAACAAATATTTTTTAATTAAACATTTAACCGATACACGTTCATGAATAACAGTATAACACGAGCATACCATTTAGAAGACTTGTCTGAGCCACTACATTTAAATTCAAAATTTCATCACAATTTTTTTTTTTTTTAAATTTCAATGAGTTAAATCACTGCATTTAATATATTATTTATTTCATCACGATTTTATTTTTAAAAAACATTTGAATGAAGTAAAATAAATATATATAAAGTGTTATTGACTTTGAGTAATATAAACTTTTGAATGTAGTGGAAGAATTTTGAAAATTAGAATAAAAAGATGAGAGATGAATAAAAAAGAATTGAAATTGGGGGCATGAGATGATGATGATTACTATAGGGAGTTGACTGGGTGGTGACGTGGGATGAGTGGAGAATGAGATGAGATGAGATGAGATGAAAGTGAGAGATAATGAATCAAAATATCCTCCACCGCTGCTTTCCATTCCGTTTCACCATATTTCCACTTCCCTTGGTCCAAAACACCTGGGCCCCACCTTTCCTAATACTACCTTCTCCCCTCTGGCCCCACCCAACCGCCCTCAAAATTAACACCCCACACCCCCCTTTTCATTTTCTATATACCATTTTCTTCTCTTCTACCATTTTTTTACAAAAATCATATTTTATATTTTATCACCTCCCAAAATAACTTATCTTTAACCAAATTGAAATTTTAAAACAAAACACAAATTTTTTTTTACAATTGATAATATAATGTAAATATAATTTTGTCTTTATTTGTGTTGCATTATTGCTATGACTAATGTATCGTAAATATTTCCTAATCGATGATATATTTGTCTTAATAATTTTAGCAAAATTATATTTAAGTTTAGTTATATTTTTTTCGTGGAAGGAATGTTGTGTTGATAAGTTGGCTAATTTAATATTTATTTATATAGAATCATTTCATTTGTATAATAGGTTTTTTTCTAATTTATTTTTAAAATTCTTTATAAATATACATAGTCTCCTTATATACTGTTTAAAAATTACAATTGATAATATGATTTGAATGTGATTTTATCTTGATTTGTGTTCCATTGAACTAATTGACATATTTATCTTAATAAATTTAGTAAAATTAGATTTAAATTTACTTATATTTTTCATGAACCAAATGTTGTATTGATAAGTTGATTAATTTAAATTTTTTTATAGATAATTTTTTTATTTGTATAATAGATTTCCTTTTTGTCTGTTTTATAATTCTTTATAGATAGACATTGTCTACTTATTTTTATATTTCAATTTTATTAATATATAAATTTTGATATAGTATTCTCACAATTTTTTTATTTTATTTTTATAATATTTTTTTATAATTTGTTACTTCAAATTTCAACATAAAGATTGACAAGTTACATAATAATATTAAAGAAAAAAGCTTTATAAAAAAAAAATATTTTTTATTTACTAAATTAACAAATTGAATAATACTACTTTAAATTTTTGCAGTGCTGCCACACTATTTTGCAGCTGTGGGCTGACATGTGTACAGTGTCGTGGCAGCTGGACCTACTAATGTTAGACTAATACTATATTTTTGTTTGCAAAAAAATAAAATCATTTTTCGTATTAATTTACACTTATTCTACTAATTATTAAAATGCCGCAAAAAAAATAAGTTGAATTAGACTATGCGCCTGTCAACTGGACCAGCTATCGAAACACTACACAATATTTAATACTATTAAATGTATTTAATATTATTAATTATTATGAAATATAAAAACAAAATTAAATAATTTCATGTACCCTCCTTCTTGTGGCGTGCTGAAACAAACTAAAAATCTGTTATTTTCATACAATTGGAATGTAAAATAATAAGACAACATTTAACAAGACGCGAAATACGAACTAAACAACAAATTGAGTATAAAAATATACTCAAAACACAATAACACTCTTCTAGACAATAATCTCATTCAACACGTTAGTAAAAACCAAGAAAATGTTTTTTTAGAAAAATAAATTCAAACATTGCCTTGTTTAGGAAATTAAAAACGTTTATATATATATATATATATAGTTTGTATTATCGGATGATCGAAAGGCCGAATAGTCGAAAAGGCTGAATAAACCTAAGAACAAACAATAAACACGTGATTAACTGTAATTAAACTAGTTTAGGTATAAACTAGGATTAAGGCACAATTGGACCATTGTCTGAAATCCAAGAGCAGACCCATAACAGTTGAGACTCGTTCCAAACTTATAAATACTAGAGGAGATCCAGTGTCAAAGGTAATACTTCGCTCTTAACTCATTGGCATATTGTACTTGAACTAACTTGAGCGTCGGAGCGTCTTCGCAGGTACCCTACCTCGCCGTTCTTGAAGAAAGACTTGCAAGATGGAAAGACGTCGAACAAGAACCGTGAAGACGGAAGCTACAAGAGTCATTCTGAAAGGTACCCGACCTGTAAGAATATATATATATATATATATATATATTAAATTACGGTATTAATTTGAAAAAAAACATAAGAAATAAAAAAAGGTGTAAGAAGTATAGGAAGTGGGAGATTGGTTAAAAAAGAGTGAGATTAAATAGGCATAAAACTTTGTGAGTGATCCGTTGAAGTGTATGCATAATAATGCAGTGCATGTGGTGAAGAGGGAATGAATTGGATAACTAGAAATGAAGTGAGATGCGGGATCACGTGAGTTTCCATAAAAAAATACAAATAACGGAAGAGTGAAACGAGTGTAATAATGATTTCTTTAATTTTCCAAATTAGTACTACCATTTGAAACTTTAGAAACCGAGATTTCAATAAATTGAACAAAAATGTTTATATGGTAAGTAGTAATGATAATTTAAATTCATCTTTCTTTTAAATAATAATACGAAAAAAATGGGAGTGGGACCATGGGGATGGAGTCTTTTTGAAATGGCTTTAATCAGGTTGTCGTTCTAGGTTGAAACCTCTCTCATTGCTTCAACGGTTCACTCACTCACTCACTCTCTCTCTTTTTTTCTTTGCTTCAGTTCACACTTCCTATTCGGATTCTTCATTCGTATTTATATTATTGCTTACAGAGGTAAGCTGCTACTACTCCCACTACTTCACTTCTCTCTCTCTCTTTCTCTCTGAGTATTTGGTGAATGAAATGGTGTGATGTGATTTGCAGAGAAGAGGGAATGGCTTACATGTGTGCAGACAGTGGGAACCTCATGGCCATTGCGCAGCAAGTTATCAAGCAGAAGCAGCAGCAAGAGCAGCAGCAGCAGAAACAGCAGCAGAAACACCACCACCAGCACCACCCACACCACCACCACCACCACCAACACCATCTCAACCCTCTCTCTCTGCATCCAATTCCATGGAACAACACACCCAACATCGGCTACCCTCTCCATCCCACCGACTTCCCCGACCCATTCCAACCCGATCCCCCATTCCACTTCCCGGACCCCCAATCCGCCGCCGCCCCCTTCCGCTTCTCCGATTTCGACTCCGACGACTGGATGGACTCCCTCATCGCCGCCGCCGACACCCCCTCCTGGCACACCAATGCTGATTTCCCCTTCCCCTCCGATCTCAACCGCCTCATATTTCCCTCCTCCGACACTTCCGCCGCCGTCCCCCTCCATCAAACCCCTCCCCCGCCGGCGCAGGAGCCGGTCACCGCCGGGCTCTCCGAGCCGGAGTCCGCTCACCCGCTCCTCAAAGCCCTAACCGAGTGCGCCTCCTTCGCGGAAAGCGAACCGGATCAGGCTGCGGAATCGCTAGCGCGCCTGAGAAAATCCGTATCCCAGCACGGTAACCCCACTCAGCGTGTGGGCTTCTACTTCTGCGAAGCCCTCTCCCGTAAAATATGGGCCGAGAAAGAGAAGGCGGAGCCCAGCAGCACCAGCACCAGCACGACCACGACCACGACCACCTCCGAGGAGTTGACACTGTCTTACAAAGCTATGAACGATGCCTGCCCTTACTCCAAGTTCGCACACTTAACCGCCAACCAAGCCATCCTTGAAGTCACCGACGGCGCCGCCAACATCCACATCCTCGACTTCGGCATCGTCCAAGGGATTCAGTGGGCCGCGCTCTTGCAGGCTTTCGCCACTCGCTCTTCCGGGAAGCCCAACAAGATCAAAATCTCCGGGATTCCCGCCATCGCTCTCGGGGCCTCTCCCGGCCCGTCTCTCTCCGCCACCGGAAACCGCCTCTCCGAGTTTGCGAAACTCCTCGACCTGAACTTCGAGTTCACGCCTATTCTCACTCCCATTCACCACCTCGACCACAACAGCTTTTGCATTGACCCCGACGAGGCTCTGGCTGTGAACTTCATGCTCCAGCTGTATAACCTCCTTGACGAGCCTCCAACCGCCGTTGACACCGCCCTCCGGTTGGCCAAATCTCTCAACCCCAAAATCGTCACCCTCGGGGAGTACGAAGCAAGCCTCACGCGTGTCGGATTTCTCAACCGCTTCAAGACCGCGTTCAACTACTTCTCTGCTGTGTTTGAATCGTTGGACCCTAACTTGCCCGCTGACTCGCCGGAGAGGTTTCAGGTGGAGAGTCTTCTCCTGGGACGGCGAATCGACGCGGTGATTGGGCCCGGGCCCGCGAGGGAGAGCATGGAGGACAGGGAGCAGTGGAGGGTTCTGATGGAGCGTGCTGGGTTTGAGTCTGTGAGTCTGAGTCATTATGCAGTTAGTCAGGCGAAGATACTTCTCTGGAATTACGGTTACAGTTCTCTGTTTTCGCTGCTTGAATCCACGCCGCCGGGTTTCTTGTCTCTTGCTTGGAAAGATGTTCCTCTCTTGACTCTCTCCTCATGGCGTTAACGCTTCTTCTTCCTCCTCTCAAATCAAATCGGAACCCTTTCCACCTGGTCCTTTTTTCTCTGGTGTGGAACCACTAATTATTAATTATTTGTCTATATGCCATGGAGGATCCCTTCTGCTGTGTTGCTACCTTCTTCAGCTGCACATTTCCGATCATAATTCGCAGGCGCTGCAAGAATTCTGCCTTTTGGGAGGATTGCCACATTTAGCATTTTGGTCCTCTGCTAGTTCCACACCCCCTTACTTCTTTCGTTTTCAATTGATTTTTTCTTTTCTTTTTAGTAGCTTTTTTTTTGTTTATCTGGCAATGGTGTTATTAGCTTCGAGACTTGACTAGGCAAAACAGTGACAATGGAAATAGGAAGTTATGGGACGGAGAAAGCTTTCTTTCTCATTGCTTCTGGTCGTTGTGACTCTGTAAATTGGATTTTGTTGTATGGATTTAAATTGGTCTGAATATCAAAGGATTTTTATCTTTACTTTACCTCCCCCACTCCACGCAGGTGTTATTAATCATTTCCTTCAGAAGTTGCAAATCTGTGCAAGTTGGATTTATTTACCTTGTCTGTGCAAGATGGATTCAGTTTCCTCCAATGTAATCTGTTCCCAACTTTGTATTTCATGGGGAAATTATTGTTATCTGAGACGTAGTGATTGTTGTTGTTGAGGAAAATGTCTGAAATATTTACTCGAGCAGAGATTCTTTTTAACTATTTGCGTGTATGACATGACTGATTGTTGAGGGAAAACCCAAGGAGGTGTTGCATGGAAATTGGTGCGTGATGACTGACGACATGACGCACTCTTTTTGCTCTGGCATCCTATTATTCATGCACAGTCAACCGTGGAAAAGTGTATTACTTTACTATTTTGTGGGGAGAAGCGTTGGCTTGCTCGGGGAGGAAGCCATCTGATCTGGCCAAAACTTGTTTTTTTCTGTGTTTTTTGCGAAAGTTTAGACAGCATGGCTCTGTTGGTGGTGGTGGTGATGTTTCTCAAATCTATGGGCCATATGGGTGGCTTTGTTGTGTGTCTCTTTCGTGCTGCAATGAAGCTCCTTGTCTTCCTGGCACGGCAGAGACGGGGAAGATGAATCAGCCACTTTATGAGTCCAGAGCGTGACAAGGGAGACTGCCACTGCTGTTTCTGAACTTGAGTGATTGTGACAAGTCAAGGTCGTGACTTGTGAATAAGACGTTCTCTTATTGAACTTGATTTGGCAAAGGGTCCCATAAACGAAGACCACACTTTGTGAGGCTGGGTATGCGTCCTATTCCCCACTTTATAAGAATGGTGCTTCATAACTCACCCAGTACCTTCCCTCTTCTGGAACGCCATGCCCCACAGGGAAAAAAATGAAACCCAAGTGTTTGCCGTAACCGAAAACTGTCATCCAACATGCTTCATTGTTTTTTTTTTTATTATCATCATTATTCTATTTTCTTGCAGAGAGGAACACATTGTTAATCTGTCAAAGTTTTGTTAATCAACTCCTAAGTTTGGAATACTCGGGAGTGGTATAGTAGAAACAGGGAAAACATTGTACGTTGGGAGTAATTGAATTCGGTGAGTTTTTAGGTTTGGGTTGCTTTATGACCACGTTCTTTCTGGTTTCCAGGTCACACAAATATATCATCACAGGCAACAGAATGGAGGAAAATAAGCTTTGGTTGTTCAGTCAGATGAAAAAGGAAGATAGTTCTTCTAATAGTAAACTTTTGAAGTCTGCTTGTATTCACAGCTATTTAAAATAAGCATATAGTGAATTTAATCTACTGTAGTGATCCAAAGATAGAAACGCGTTCATTTATGCACTTTAATGCCTGTTCTGAGCTTTAATGACTTCTTTTTTTGAAGTTTTAGGAAGTTACCAAAACTTAGAAACTGGTTTTTACTTTCCAGTTCTATATATAGGCTTCAAGCTCTGGTTTCATATTAATCGAAGTGGACACTTGATATGAGATGTATGCAAGATCTAAAACCAATCGCATGCAATTGAATTATGAAATAGTTAAGTTTTTATGGTAGTTGTATCATTACATTTTGAGCGCTGTTGCCTTTGGCTTATCTAATCAACATAGTTTGCAACTGCTGCATATACCACTATCAGTTTGCTTCATCAAAATATCCATATTTTCATTACCTCTTTCGTTAGGCTTTTGTTTAAACCACTGGTGACCTGCACATGGGCTAAACTACAGTTCTACATGTAATAGCTTTCAGGTTTGCGAAAACGATGCCAATTGATACATTTGGTGGCATAGTAAAATCTCTATTTCAGTGATTTGTTGATACAGAGAAGATAGGGTTCTGGAAGGAGCTGGTGGACAACCTGATCATCACAGTTTTTTCCTTAATGTGTTAAATGCCATAACAGCTCCTGGTCCCATAAAGTTGTGGCCCATTGACTTCCTCATTGGAGGGAATCTCTAAATAACTTGTGTCAAAGAGGAAAATGTATTTAAGTAGCATTGGATCAATTTCTTTGTGATGCAACCAGTTGCTATCTTTATGACAGTTATCCCTGATTGGTTGAGGTGTCTTGCAGTTGCTCTCTGTTACTGTTGGCCACTCTAATCTAATTAATTCTCTAACTAATAATATCTGGGGTTTGCGCTGTCTGCTATGTGTATCTGTTTGATTAATTTCGTGCTATCTTGTTTGAGTGATAATAATAATTCAGATTGTGACACTCGATAACAACCCTTATGATTATCTCAATTTTCATAATCTTGTCACCATATAACTCAAATACTTAAACCCCTTTGAAGATTGATACTGAGTATACGAAAGTTCTGCTGACTTCTTGGAGAGCCGAAGTAACAGTGGCTATCGTTTTCTCCAAACGGTCATCTCATTAACTCATACTGTCTTACCCTTTTCTTGTTGTCTAGTGCAGTCGTGAAGAACAAGAGCTATCATTGTTCATATGATCGATCACTTCCACTCAAGGTTTGACAAATACTGGGAGATATAATTGCAACTGACTATAATTAATAATATATCAAACTACAAGTTCTCAAAGATCAATTATATCTTTTGGTGATCTTAATTATCTTGATTATTGTAGTCTTTGTACAAGAGATCTAAAAGCCTATAAATATTCATTGATCTAAAGGAAGTACTTTCTCAATATTTGCATACTTGATATTTTCTATCGTTCTTAGTAATCTGGGTCAGAGAATCTTGTGCAAGTGAATCTTGTCAGAAAAGAACAGTACTCCTTTCCAGTTATCTTGTATTTATTTTTTCTGACCAATTTCTGTGGCGTCTGTCATTAGGAATGAAGTCTAGGATAGGAAGTTTCTAAGAAACTCAGGTTTTGGTTTCATCCCATTATGTACACCTTCACCTATTCCACCTCTTGTGAAACATGACTTGGCCACTTCCATTCCCAACACCGAAATTTGGATGATATAAGCAATTCAATTTTAGCTGGGAATTTTCTCCCAATCCCAATCCTGAATTAGTGGATTAGTTCTTGTTCCTTATTACATATTTGTAGTTTTTAAGAATACGAAACTGTAGGATTTGGAGTTCAAGTACTCTAGTAATTTTATGAGTGTCTCTGATTCTCACTTGTTTGAAACAGCTGCACTCTATGATAATGTATATAGTTACACACCATTAGTCAGTTGAAAATCATCTTTAGAGTGGTGAAAAAAAATAGTTATTACAAAAGACAATAAACTTACCATACATATAATATGTATGCAGATAACAATACAACAACTTTACATTGGAGTGATCACTGATAAATTCTTTGATAAGGAAAGTTATTCCTACCATGGTAAACAGACACGAGATGTGAGACAAGAAAAGATAAAAAAAAATAAACTAAATTCATCATTACTTATTGTTTATTTATATAAATGTCTCATTACAGATGCATTATATGGTATTAAAGAAAAGTTGCAGAGAACTAAAACCAGATATTTATAGAGATAATAAAGTGACAGATTAGAGGCATTTGGCCTCGATCTCCTCCAGTGTAAGCCCCTTTGTTTCTGGTACAACAAGGTATATGAACGCAAGAGATGCCACGGCTATTACACAAAAGATGTAAAACAAGATTCCTGCTCCCAGTAATTCCTGTGATGAAAACAAAAACAAAGTGTCAGAGGAAATTTTATTGAAGAAGTCAATGGGTTCACTGAATAGCAATTTCAAGATGATGTTTCATTACACAGCCTGGTTAACCAAATAGGCAGAGAGGAAAAGAAAGAGAAAATTCACAACACATTTAAATCAAGAAACAAGACCAATGCTAATTATATCACATGCTTGTGTATGATGCTGTGATATCAGATTTTTGTGAAATATGGCATTCATATGATTGATAATGATGATGATGATGACACATTTAAAATATGCAGTGAGTTTATGGTCTCCTGATGAAGTTCTTCATCACCTTCAGTGGGGAAAAAGCAAATGTCACCAGGGCATTTGCACCAAAATTGACGAGTACAGCTATACCAAGTCCTCTGCCTCTTAGGCGTAAGGGGAAAATCTCTGCTATCATGAGCCAACCAATTGGACCAAAGGAAATCTGAAAAAAGACAATGGAGAATCATTAAAATCAAACTGCACAGTATAAGCATTATGAGAAGAAAAAAATGACCCTACACTCTCAGCTAGACTCCAGTATCTATGATCTAAAGAAGGATATAAAAAAAAAAGCATATTCACCTGGTAACAGCCCACGTACAACAGCAGACCAACAACAGCAACAACTGGTGCATTATCCAAGAAAACATAATACGAACCCAGAAGGAATAAAGAGATCACCTGTGATACAAATAAATGACTTCTTAAATTTTTTAACCAGGATCCTCAACTGAAGTTTTCATGTCAAAATTATTCCTCTTATAATATGGACTAATTGGTAGAGTGGCCTAAGCCTCTCATTTTGAGATGGATCTGGGAAAGTGTTCTTTTAGCAGGAAATTACTACCAAAACCATCCTACAGAATCAAAGAAACAAGAAGGAACTTACCATTCCTGAAACTCCTCCTAGAAGTAAAGGCCTCCTTCCAAGTTTATCAACAACCACGACTGCGACTCCGGTCATGATCAACTAGAACATAAACAAATGGTCATACATTAGGCAAAAGGAAAAAAGAAAAAGAAGGAAAAAAACTTTGATTTTCTAAATGAAATGATGTCCAATTGAGACACTTTTACTTATTCAAAGTTCTGACAAACAGGTAAAACAGCAGTAGCCACAGATACAATTCTCAATCAACAGGGACAAAATGTAATATGTGTTTATGTAGCTGTTGGTCAAAAAGCATCACTTGTCTTCTTGCTAGACAAATTTTTAGACTCCTCCTAGTAGTGTTGGCCTAACCTCACTTAGATTTACCAACATAATTTTCATTTCTTTCAGATTTCTACAATTCTTCATGCTTCCACAATAGTGTTTATCTTCCGTAGAAGATATTCAAATTAAAACAATGAAGAAGAAGGTGAAGATGCAAGTAGAAGATATTCAAATTAAAAAAATGAAGAAGAAGGTTTACAAATGAAGATGCAAGCTAGGATCGCATAAAAAGGAGAGGGGAAGAGGAGGAAAATGGGAAAACAGATGATTCATAACACTTCACAAGTTTTACTTTTCTTCCTTTTCTCTTGCTGAAAAAGTGACGGGTCGCATTACATAGATGGGAAAAGGAAATGACTGTTCTTAGCAAGACTTGTTTCAGAACTAATGGTTACTTATACAGAATTTTTATATAGACACTGGAAACTCAAACATAACTCTTCATATAAAAATGTGAAATCAATTAAAAATGAAAATACAGAAGCTATTGTATGTACACAAATTCACAATTACTAAGAATATGAGGAAATAAGTAAGATCTACCTTAAAAGCCCCAAGGAGAATAGAGACTCGGGTTGCATCAGATGCTCCGGAAAATCCTGCACTCTACAAAATGGATTGGATAATAATGTTATTTTACTCCGCTCGTACAAAATAATAGATTATATCAATTTGTAACAAAGTATATGGATATAAGGCTTCTAGAAGAAAGTTAATATTAATTTTGTCTTTTTTAATTCTTAGTTGTTTCCCTGTGTACATATATCTAGTTTTTATTTTGTCTTTTTTTTATTCTAGCTTTTATTGGCTATTTGTTCTACATTATCTTTTTAACTAGACCTAGAATGAATGTATTGCTTATATATATTCAGTCTTTGTGCTTTGATTTAAGTAAGGAAAAGAAAATAGAATAAATATTCCTTCTCATATCATCTGTCTTCCTTTTTCTCTTTTGTTCATCTCAATTCTTTTTTTATAATAATTTGCAATAGTAGACTAAAATTAATATAGTACCTGAAAGATTGATGCAGCATAGTAGAGCACACTGGGTTGCCCTGTGATCTGTCATAATTTGCAGACAGTAGTGTGAATATACTAAAATGAAGGCATCTTGGAGGATTTTACTATTTTATTTGAGTGTTTGCAAGAACCTGCTGAAACAAGACCAATCCTGCACCAATCCAAAGGGCTTTCAAGCATTTTCCTTGGAATATTTCTCCGAAGGTAACTTCTTTTTCTTCACCCAGATAAGAAAGTTCTGCAAGAATCTCATCAACTTGCTGCTGAGCTGAATCACCACTAGCCTGACCTCGAAGCTGGCGCAAACTACGAATTGCTATCTCTTTTGAATCCTGAACATCTCCTTTTCCCTGTATAGCACGCAAAAGTAACCATCTAGGAGAAGCTTGGAGCCACCACATTCCAACTCCCATGATTATTGCTACAGGACTGCTAACTCCAAACATGTATCGCCACCCGGCTACAGTATCTACAAACAAGCTACCAAATCCATATCCTGCCTGCACAAATCATATGCAGTAATTTTTTGTAATACCAGGTTATTCAGAACTGAGAGTAATTTGATAGAATATTATTTCTGATGAGGCTATAAAATAGTAGAAGGAACTATTCACTTGTTGTGTTTATAGAACACAGGAGAAAATTTCAAGTCCTCTAAAAGAGTTCAAGAATCGAAGAACTTACAACCATCCCAAGTACTATAAAAAACTCTTTTAGAGATATTAGTTGTCCACGTATTGGTGTTGGAGCTGTCTCTGCAATGTACATTGGAGCAGCATGCATTGCCTAAAATAGAGAAAATTAGAATCATGTATCTTGCTTAAGAGTTAATAAGTTACAGACAAAATATACAACACATTATTTAAGTATTTTCTCTGCAGATTATTTGCCTAACAATTCCTTCTACATGGTTTGTTACCTCAACCAACCAGAAACTAACATACAGGCTGGATGTAACTTTTGGGAGAAAAAGAGCATGCCAACAAGATAAGATGTCATATTTGGGAGAAAAAGAGTATACCAGTCCAATTCCAGTGCCAAATATAAGTCTCCCAAGCACCAATACAGAAAAATTAGGAGCGAATGCTGTTACAAGTGCTCCAACAAAATATAGTAATGCAGCTACAATGAGCTCCCTTCTTCTACCTAAAAATCAAAATTGTCACGTCAGTTTCACCATGAAGGCTATAGCAAACATGATAACTTTTTTTTTTATCAGCAAAGAATATATAAAATAAAATGAGACACTTTAGGGGTGTCCCAACCAGCTGGGGATCCTACAAACATTACAACACATCAATAACATTAACATACCATAACAAGATAGAAGAGCACATCAATATACAATTACAGCAACTCTCCAAAGGAACACATTCTCAAGACAAGACACAAAAGTCCAACAACAAAACTCAGTCTTTATCAGCAAACAGAAGTAAACCAAACACCAAAACATGATAACTAACAAAAGGAAATTACCTAAGAAGTCAGCAACATTGAAGGCCAACAAGGAGCCAATCAAGGCGCCATATAATGATCCACTAGTCTGCAAAAGATAGCAAGTGCCATTGCCCCAGCTTATTTTCAAAATCAATATATAATTACAAAAGTGAACAAATGTGTCAAATCATAAGAATGACAATAAGAAAAGTAGCCATGACCAATGACAAAAAGGAAAATAATTACTTAAACTTACAAGAAGACCAATTTCAATGGAGGACAACTGGTACCAGGATACTCCACTTAGTGTCGGTGACTGCAAGGTATACAAACAAAACCATAGAAAATTTACAACTGAATACTAGCTTAGTAGCTTCTGAAGAAAACATTGACCTACTTGAGTATGACATTTTGGTAAAAGTAACAAAAAATAGATGTAAGCATAAGAATATATAGTAGTATTAGGAAGGAATACATACTTTTTTATTTTCATATGTGAAAAGACAGTTACAGCATAAGTCAGTTCTACAATACAATGAAAAGGTCTACACTGTTATTTAAGCCAGAGAGTAGGCTTCCTTAAGGAAATCCATACTTTTTCTCTTTTCAGTTGGGGAAAATGAAATCCTTCAAGTCTTCTGATAAGAATGAATTGCTTTAAGTCTTATATGGTAATCTTCATCTTAGATGTATTGCACACTAGAAGACAGTTTACCCATATGAATAGCAATCTAACAGGGAATCTACTAAACAGAGACTTGTTTCTGCCAGCAATTTTCCAGATATGGAAAATAACAGACTACACTGAAAAAAATAATTTGAAGTACCAAATCAATGGTGCCAAACAATATTTCAAAATTTTGATACATGTTATAACAGTGAAGATCACATCAAGGAAATAGCTTTAAGAAGGTTACAAACTACAAAGTAAAAGTATAACTTATAAAAAAAAGCAGCAATCATTTTTTCCCATATAAATCTTGCCCATCACATATCTTGAGCTGCCCTGTTGCAGTGCTCTTGCAGTTGGATCTCTCCCTATGACTTCTATAGGGCAAATATATATCTAGAGTCACAGTAAGAAAAAACAGCTAAAGAGATCATGTAACTGTTATAACTTTAAATACATTATGGGTGATATGTGGATTACAGTTTATATGACTAATCACCATAGCCATAAACTTCAATTGAAGGTGTGGAATTTTTAATACTCCCCCACATGAATATTATAAAAATGTTGAGCCAGTACCTAAATTATAGAAGAAGGGTATACCTGAATGGAAATGGTTGCAGAAGATGTGGCACCAATATCATAGCCAAATAGTAGGCCACCAAAAGCTGGGAAGAGAAACCTGAGATTTTTAAAACGCACTTTAGGTGAGACCACAAGCATAGATCTCTTTAATTTCTTCTTCTTTTCCACTTGGAGGAAAAAGTATCACACAATCAGTTAAAGATCAGAAAATCAGTGGGAAATAATATCGTTTTCTTATAAAAAATTGGCAAATTGCTCCATCAATCTCCAGCAGAAAAAATATCAAGAAATCCAAAAGGACAAAGTTTTTACAAGATATATTAAAATAAGTCAATTGTATAGCATGTGATGCAGAGCTTTATTTCTATAGTAATGGTATTTTTTGACATAAAATAAAAATTGATGATGGATTTTCTAAGCAGTGCAGAAAATTAACAAAGAAGAGATCAAAAGCTAATACTCACGGGAGAATTGCAGCAGAGAGAGAATAGCTCTCGGAGTGATGAACCCCAATAAGCAAAGGCTCCCTTGCACTCCCAATCTCACCAGAGGAACTTCCTTCCTAGTGAAAATCAAAGCATTTTAAGTGTTGTGAGAGGGAAAAAAAACTCCAAAAGCTAGAAACGAGTTAGTTTAATTGCCATTAACAACACACGGAATAGCTCTGATTGCAAGCATTCAACCTATTCTTGTTCCAATTTATCCTCTTACACGACAAAATGCACATAATTCTCAGATTTCATTGAAAAAACATGTTTGATAGGCAAAACAAGAACAAATAAAAAAAGAGTGATGATTTCAATTATCTTGTTTGTATTGACTCTCCCTCAACAAAACATTCAGCCAAAAAAGAACCACGACAAAACAGTAGGTAAACTGCTTCATAATGCACACATAGTATTCAAAGACCAGACAAATCGTATAAGGTATAAACTAATCGAAATTAAAGGTGCAATTCACATGAATGCCAAGACCCCAAATGAAGCTAAGTTATTTTCCTTGAACTCAAATTCGTTGACCTCATTTTGAGTTGAACAAGTTCATATTTTTCTGACACCCATTGAAACGGGGATTGTTTCGCAACCAACTTCCTTTCAGAATTTCAACACTTTCCTTCCCCCCAAAATATTTTTTTCTCAGATACCAAACGAAGTGTAAATCCACATACTGCCATATATATGCACATAATTCAAATTCATGGTAGATAATGAATTGCCCAGAGAAGAAGAAAAGGAAGAAAAACGAAAAGGGGATAATGAAAGAAACCTTTGCAGAAGTGGGTTGCTCAGGATCGGATGCCATTGATTTGGACTTCACAGAGTAGTGGTTGAAGAATAAAAGTGGAGAAAATATATTATAAATATGAAGAAAGAAACAGATGGTGTTTCTGTTTGAGACACTTTGAATAGATTAAGAGAAAACCTTAACTCAACTCCCAGTCCACGTGGGACTTTGTACTATAGAACAAGACATCAATTTTATAATTACATTTATAAAAACATACACCAAAACTGTTTTATTCTATGAGAAGAAAATCAATGTCAATTAGAGTTCTTTTTCTGCATGAAACTGAGTAAAATCTCTGTAAATTTTTTACAGTGATGATATTTATCTCATTGTCACAATCACCCACTATCTCCAGAGCCACATTTTCACTCCAATTTGCATTATTTAGCTATTTATACACGGTTAGGAAGATGGCTACGTTCATCCATTGATCTACAAACCTGACGAATTCTCTGGTTCATTTAATGTTCATAACTCAGAAAAAACCCACGTCAGCATGTCCATGGTTGATGCTGTGTGCATCACTGTAAAATAGTATAATCAGAAAAATGGATCATCAGTGTTAATGTACATGAAATGAAAATCACTGCAGAACACACATCAAATTTGTAACTCAGGGATTGGTGACTAACATGGATAACATCATATGAGAGTAATTATATAATGGGTGCTTCTTTCTTCCTCCAACCCTACGTTTTTTTCTTCCTGTACCCCCTACATTAATGTGAATTTACAAAATTAACCTGAGAGTTTTTAAAAACCCCAAAGTCAGCGCATCCCACCCTTCTTCTTCCTTCTCTGCATTTTCATGGACATTTTTATGTTGACTCATGGGTTTTTACTTGTGTGGGTTGGATAGTTAGTTAACAACTAACATGCATAATGGTTCCATAATATCATGGGAGTGTATCTTTCGGTTTGATCAGTTTCTATCGTTATATTGGGATATTTCTTTGAAATTTCGGAGTGTGCATTTGACCTATTCAACATTATTTGTAACTGTGCTTATTTATTACGTTGTAAATGATATTTGCCTCGGATGGTCGGTTACCTGGTCGTCCGGCCCCAGTCGGTACATTTGCCCCCAAGCTCGAAACATGGTTGAGAGCAAGCAGGGTCAACGAGATTTATTCCTCATATTTGTGATTTTTGTGCGTTAGTAGTGAACTTGTGTGGTTTCTGAGGATAATTTGATGATAATTGAATGTTTTTAGAAGTGTGGTTCATCTTTGAATAAGGTAATTCTCGTTTTTTATTTATTTTGTAATTAATAATTCATAATATTTGCATAAATAACAAATTCATAATAAAACGGGAAAATGGAAAATGTATGTATATTACATTTTGAAAATGATAGTTCTTAATTTGTTTCTAAAAATACAGTTCGTAACCATTTCGAAATATTATTTCTGAAACACATTTTATGAATTCTAAATTTATCATTTTGAAAGTCAAAATGTTTCAAAATATGTGTTCTAGAAAGAGTATTCCGAAATGGTGTTTTTTTGTCTTCCAAATTTTCTTATTCTAAAAACTCTTTTTGCCTAGGAAACATTTCATATTCTGAAACCACCCAAGGAATAGGTTTACCTACACAAGTTCACAATTGAGTGATGTCATTGCCTTATACTAAACTTTGACATTAGATTGAACAACCACATTCTGTTTCTTGCTTTTCCAAGAAACAACATTGCCTCCAATGAAAACTCTATGCAGTAGAAGGTCACTTGCATATAGGAGTTTTTTTCCAATCAGCATGACAATACCTTTCCCTTATCTTCCTAGAGCAGTCCTTGTCCTTGAACCTCTTTATGTACCTGTGAATGAAGATGCTCCAGTGATCAAGATGAGGAGCCTGTATAAATTGTTTAACCACTCAAACTTCATGAGACAAGTCAAGTCTTGTAATAATGAGATTTTAGTTTTCCATCAAATCTTCTATATTTTTCTATGTCTGAGCAGAACTCACTTTGTTTTGCCATTAGTTACTGATATGGATCCATATCTCTACAATCAACCAGACCTGTCTCTTTTGGGATCTAAGGCATATTTTCTTTTTGACCTTAAAACTTTTGTGAATAAGTTGTTTGAGTTTATGCATGATACATTCCTTCTGTCAATCTGTATGCCTTTAGAAACCTATAATCTCAAGTTCATTGGTTAAATATATAAATATATATATATATATATATATATTGTTTAAACCATAGTAGTTAGTATTTTACGATCCACACATACGTATCGTACGAAACGATACGGTTTCACCCTCACACGATATGAATCGTTTGAATAATTTTTTTCGTCCCTGAATCTTAGCTGTATCGTGCAATTCGCCACGAAGAGCTGAAACGATTTCACATTGTGTGAATATGTGTGGATTTTAAAAAATGAGTAAATAAAAAAAAATAGACAGAATTTATTTAATAACATGTATGCACCACATTATTTTTTTTTAGAGGTTTGGTGAAATTGTATGATATATATATAATTTATTATATTTTGCATGTATATATTAAATTTTTTAATGTTTATGAATCTTATGATTCACTGTACTGTACGAAACGATATACGATTCATAATATTCTTGTTTTGTAGGTTGTCACATGATTCAGGCTGAGTCTGATTTTTTTAATATTCTGTGAAACAAAATCTTATAAGTTATAATGGATGTGATTTCCCTCTTTTCTTATAGGGGAGGCTCGTCAAAATGTTGAATTTTCAAATGATAGAATGGCATTGACTTGGAAAAGGAAGTGTATTCGTATCAACCCAATTGTGAGGTGAAGAAAAGAAACTAAGCAACAGAGCAATGCCATTTTTTTAAATTTAATGTAAATGTATTTTATTTTTTTTTATTTTTTTGTTAACATTTGTTTGTTTTCTATATTTACATATATTTACATGTCTTTACAAAATGTCAATTTATAATTTAAATTTGAAATTAATTTAAAATATATTAATTCATTTGTTATTATATATATAAATACTATAATCGATTATATATAATTGTTAATATAATAAAATAATATTAAATAATAATATTTAATAAAATTATTAATAGAAAAGTAGTAACATATAATAATAATAATAATATATAATTATTTATAATAAAAACATAAATTTATACAATAATAATGTTTATTATAAAAATTAAAATATTATTATAATTTAAATTTGAAATAAAAATTACTTTTAGTTAAATTTTGTAATAATGAATATTTAAATATTTTTTTTTATTTAATAATTTTTTATATAATGATAATATTAATAAATTATATTTCTTAAAATATTAAGGTTATATTTTTAATAAATATTTTACTTCATTTAAAAAAATCAATTGTTTTTTATAATTTTAAATAATACAATTAAATAAAAATTTATGTTTATGAAGTTTTTTGACAATGATAATAACTTATATTTCTAATATTTTGTAAAATTTTAATTAATTTACTCTATATAAAAATATCTTATATTTCATTATTCAAAAATTCTTAAAAACAAATAAATTTTGTAAACTTACATTTTTTAAAAAATAAAAATAAAAAATTTAACTATCATATAACTACAAAAATTTAATAAATCTTTTACAAATCTATTAAACTTACATCAATCAAAACATATTTCACAATTTTTCTCTCAAATTCTCACAATTTTTACTTCCTAATCCTTCCAAACACATAAACTTTTCAACCATTATCATTAACAATTAACAGAAAATAAGCATTGATTTAAGATAGTGATTTGATATATAAATTTAAAAGTATGTGTTGACATCAAACCTACTCTGTAAGCTAAATTTTCAAAAAGTTGAGTGGAAAATAGGCATAATATTATGTTAGAATAAATACATCACCTCTGCAAAGAAAATGACTTAAATAATATAGAATGCAATATTTATATTATTGAGTTTTATTTTACTTTACACACATCTCATTCTATTATATTACTTTTGAGATTTTATTTTAGTTGAATAAACTATCTTAATAATTTTTATTCATATTTTTGAATATTTTAGAATTTTTAAAAGTCTCTATTATTTTATAACTTGAAATTTTAAATTTTATGCCAAACTATAATGCTTTAACGAGTTGTCTTAAAAATAAAAATTTAATTAACATTTCATTATTTTCACAAATTTTTATATATTTAATTCTAATATGATTATTTTAAAAAAATCATATTAAATTATTTCATAGATAAACAGATATTCTATTTTTAATTCAAAATCAACGATACATTTAAAGAAATTAATTAACCTGAAACCTACAAAAATAAATAAGTAACGAATTTTCAACATTTAGTACCTTATCTTTTAAAAGAATTTTCAAATTATATCAAAATTATAATAAAACTAAAATATTGGTTTTGTTATATATATATATATATATATATATTTATATATTGCATTACAATTAGCTGTGACATTTCTATAAATATATTTATTACAATAAATAAATTTTGTCGTAGTTTATATTCATAGGTAATATAAAAAGTTTATTCAGTAATAAATTAAGTGATTTTAACTATTTTTTAATTTAACTTTTATAAAAAAAATGATCTCAGCATAACCTTGCTATGCACGGTTGAGCAAGTCGATTGAAGCTGAATATACACATTAAGAGGCGCTTCGTGCTTTTCCAATAACTATACCTAGTCACCACTCACACACATTATTCAAGAGCCGCCGGCGTCGTTTCATCGTCTTCTCCGTCGCTCTCGCCGCTGCCGGAACTGCTTAGCTCTCCGCCGAATCAAATGGCTCAAAACGGAAAACCGCCGAAGCTTCCCGTCGAAGGAAAACGCAACATCCTAATCACCAGTGCCCTGCCTTATGTCAACAACGTTCCTCACCTCGGAAACATCATCGGATGTGCGTTCCGTTAATCTCTTCTCTTCTCTCATTATTCGTCGTTTCATTGCTTTTCTTTCAATTTTGTTTTGATCGATTGAAATCCACGATTGAATCTTGTATTTATCTTGCTTTCTTGTCGCCGAGAGATTAACGACGTGGTTTGGATTTGTCTAGGCGTTCTGAGTGCCGATGTGTTCGCTCGCTACTGTCGGATTCGCGGTTACAACACTATCTACATCTGCGGTACTGATGAATATGGAACCGCGACAGAGACTAAAGCCATGGAAGAAAAATGCTCTCCCAAGGAGATTTGTGACAAGTATGGGTTTCTGTTTATTATTTTTTAAAAATTAATTATGTATGTTTTCATACTCGCTATTATATTATTTTCATGTGATTATTCTGTTCATTCGGTATGTGGTTAGGTTTAATTTAATGGCTTAGCTTGGCTTATATTCAAAGGATTTTTCAAGTGAATATTTCATGTTGTGTTGGCCTAGATTTGCAATTGCAAGTATATTGTTGTGAACTTGTCTTAATTGCTTCAGCGAAATTTCAATAACACTCTGACTCTCTCTGTGTGTTTGTAGATACTATGCTATACATAAGGAGGTGTATAATTGGTTCAACATAAGTTTTGACGAATTTGGGAGGACATCATGTCCTCAGCAAACTGAAGTTTGTCAAGAAATTTTTAAAAAAATATTTGACAACAAGTGGCTCTCCGAAAACACAATGCAGCAGGTTGTTTGGCTGAACTGTATCTATTTATTTATTTTTCTGTTGGCGTTGTTATTGTCTCCTGTTTGTTTGAAATTGTACGGGTAGTTTCCCCATTTCAAATATTTTCAAGGATGTGATTATTAAACGGCTATTGTGTTTCAGCTTTACTGTGACACGTGTGAAAAGTTCTTAGCTGATAGGCTTGTGGAGGGAGCCTGCCCGACTCAGGGGTGTGACTATGATTCTGCTCGAGGAGACCAATGTGAGAAGTGTGGAAAACTTCTGAATCCAACAGAATTGAAAAATCCCAGATGCAAGGTATTTCACTGGTTTATTAATTAATGGTTTTGTTCCTATTTCACAAAGCATTAGTTGTGGTTTAGTGATGGACAATCTTACGGAATTGAATGAATTTCTTAATTGGATTTTTTAGTAGCTTTCGGTTTGGTACTTTCATTCGTTCTGTTCCTTTAGTGTTGTTTTCCCTTTGTGAGTTTTCTTCTTTGGTTCTTTTTTATACCTTTTCTTTTAGTGGGGACTCATGTTCTTTTACTTTTAACGTACTAGTATATGGTTGGGGTAGATGACATTTGGTTTCTCAATGAGTTTTTTGACATCCATAACAGGTTTGTAAGAAAACGCCTCGTATTCGGGATACAGACCATTTGTTTCTGGAACTCCCTTTATTGAAGGACAGATTGGAAAAATACATCACTGAGATGTCTGTGGTTGGTGGATGGAGTCAGAATGCCATCCAAACGACAAATTCATGGCTTAGAGAAGGACTAAAGCCTCGTTGTATTACGAGGGATCTAAAGTGGGGGGTTCCCGTTCCACATGAAAAATACAAAGACAAGGTCAGTTTTCTATTGATTTTTCCAAATCTTTTAGTTGTTTTTCATTTACTAATTTTGTAGTTTGTGTTCTCAATTTTGTGATATTGGAAGGTTTTCTATGTGTGGTTTGATGCACCAATTGGATATGTGTCAATCACTTCGTGTTACACACATGAATGGGAGAAATGGTGGAAAAACCCAGAGAATGTGGAGCTGTATCAGTTTATGGGCAAGGACAATGTGCCATTCCACACTGTAAGTTGTTGTCTTTATACAATTTGAGCATTTGTATGCCATTATGTGTTTGTGTTTACTTGGGACAATGTATCCAGCATCTTGTTTTTTATCATTTTCCCTCACTGATGTGTAATTCTCCAGCTGAGTTAAAAGTTCATTCTAACCTGAGGGAATTTATTCTTCAGGTGATGTTTCCATCTACTCTTCTTGGAACTGGTGAGAATTGGACTTTAATGAAGACTATCAGTGTTACTGAATACTTAAATTATGAATCAGGTTAGTTATCTGTTTTTTCAATGGTTTGTCAGTTGTTATTATAAATATCTAAAAAGAACAGTTATAGATGATAGAAGAATAAAATAAATCAAAGAGACGTAAAATAAGCAAAATTTTACACACGATAAAATCAACTTTTGAACCTGAAATTTTAAAAGCATCCTGGTTTCACTTCTTCACAATCACTTAAAAACTTATAAGGTTACTAGGTAGACACTATGAAGTAACTAAATTTTTTGAAAAATTATTTTTAGGGAAGTTTTCCAAGAGCAAAGGTATTGGAGTATTTGGTAATGATGTGAAAGATACAGAGATTCCGGTTGAAGTATGGAGATATTACTTGCTCACAAATAGGCCCGAGGTAATTCTATTTAAACAAACTTCATGAATTCTGTTTGGCCTACCTATCTGGTCTCTTGTTAAACATTAATGGATATTCTACTCTTATTCGAATGTGCTTATGGGATGTAGGTATCAGATACATTATTTACATGGCCTGATTTGCAAGCTAAATTAAATAGTGAATTACTGAATAATTTGGGCAACTTCATCAACCGAGTTTTGAGTTTTATTGCCAAACCTGAAGGTTGGTTGAACTCTTTCATCATTTCTCTTCAAGTGTCTACTAGCTGCTACAAATCCTTAGTGTTGTGACTGTATATATCTTGGAGCTATTGATAAATAGTTGTTTTTTTCACAGTTTTTGGAAAGTCTTAAGATCCATGCCCATTACTTTCTTCATTATTCCTGCTGTTTATTAAAAAAAATCATTTACTGCTTATTCTTGTTTAAATCATACATGACTTTGTCTTGTAAAGGTCAAGGATATGATTCCATTATCCCCTCCATTCCTGATGATGTAAGTGGTGACTCCCATAATCTGACCAAAAAATTAGCTGATAAAGTTGCTGCATATATAGACCAATACATAGAAGCAATGGAGAAGGTAGTCTATCCTCCTCTTGAGACATGATATAGTAAATTGAAATTACTATTGTAAACTGTCTTTTGTTTTAACCTAAATATTATCACAGTTTGATGGTATTTCTTTCTGCAATCTTTTTAGGTTAAACTAAAGCAAGGATTGAAAACTGCAATGAGCATATCTAGCGAGGGAAATGCATATCTCCAGGTAACTTTGGAGCTGTTGTGTTGCACCTGAGAATACAATTCATATCATATATTGTATTATATTCATGTCATATGGCTGCCTATTTTCTGATTTTTTTGTGCAATTAAATTTACAGGAAGCTCAATTCTGGCGCCTTTATAAGGAAAACAAATCTCTCTGCGCCCTTGTCATGAAAACTGCAGTTGGGGTTGTATACCTTCTGGCATGTTTACTAGAACCTTTTATCCCATCTTTCACCCTCGAAGTAAGTTAACTCATATGTTGCACTTGACAGTACATTCTAGTTATGTTAAGTATTTCAAGACATTCTCAGATCTTGTCTGTTGTCTGGCATTAAGGTATTTAAGCAACTAAATTTGCCTGCGGAGATACATGTCTCACTTTGTGACGATAAAGGAGATGTTGATAGGGTAAAAAGACTTTGGGATATCGTAAGTTCTGGTCATAAACTTGGAACACCCAAGCCATTGTTCAAGGAGCTGGTAAGTTGCCTTCTTTCAGAAAAATTAGTGAAGCAATTCTAGGTGTGCTTTCACTTTATTGTTATTGATGTTTCCAAAATTGTTGACCAGAAAGATGAAGAAGTGGACTTCTACAGGAAGAAGTTTGCCGGAAGTCAGGCTGATAGGATTGTGCGAGCCGAGGTTGAAGCTGACAAGGTTGCTGAGCAACTGAAGAAAACAAAAGTTTCAGGTTTTTTATCCTGCTCTTGCATTTTCAATAAGTGTTTTGAGGTTAAGAAGGAAAACAAAGTCAGAAGATGTGGTATTATCATATAATAACTTCGGTAGACAGCTTCTCTGCACAGTGATAATTCAAAGTCAGTGTTTATGACACGTTAGTTGAATAAAAGATATATTCTGTGCTCAAAATATTCTACACATTATTAAACTAAGAAGATTTATTAGTTTACACAATGTCAGTTCATGAAACATCAAATTATTTTATGTGGATGCATGCAAATGAAAAAAAAAATTCAAGTATAAAGCATTAAACCACTTTATAAAAGTGATTTAATCATATCTATATTGTATACGCATCTCTACACTTTATATTTTTCTAAAAGTATTTAATGATATCTATATTGTATCTGCATCTCTACACTTTATATTTTTCTAAAAGTATTTAATCATATCTATATTGTATCTGCATGTCTACACTTTATATTTTTCTAAAAGTATTTGTAATGAATTAGTTTAACTTGTATTTTTGCCAAGAATGGCCTTTTGGAGCATGAAAACAAATTTGAATAGTCCAATGTTGGCTCACATTTTTGTCATTCAGTTTATTTTCATTTTTATATTTTGTTAGAAGAAAAAAACGTAATAATATTCCACTAAAATTGTTTATTTGATTAGAATAAAAACTCCATTCTACTTATCAAATGTAATATTTTCTTACACTAAAATAGTTTACTCAATAAAGTAATAAAGATTGTTTACTTGTTGAATTGGTTTGAGTTTAGTGTCTCGTTATTGATTGAGTTAGTTCAATGGTTTATAGCTAAATGTTCATCATATTTAGATGTATGCAAGTTATTGATGTCTCGTTCACAATAATCTTATGATTAAGAAAATAAGTTAGAATAAAATTACAAAATTATCGTAACAAGTCTTTAATTTTAATCAAGGATCTTGTCAAAAATAGAGAATGCAAAGACATTGGACTAAATATTGGGTATTTAAATACATAATGGCTGAGTCTGTATATACTCGTTACATTTATTATGCGTGAATAAAGGATTTTTTTTCCCTCTAAAATAAAGATTACATATCCCTACTTATCAACAAAATATATTACTCTGATTTTCAACACTCCCCTCGAGTTGCACAAGCATATGTAACCAATTCTTAGCCCCCTTATAGATTTGGATGATGCTTGTGGTAATATCTCCCAACTCTTCAATATGCTTGGTTCTCTCTTGAAATATTAGGTTTGAGATGATATGTAAGACAACCTAGTTATCACATATCAATCCCATTGTTGTAGCCCCTTCAAAGTTGAGTTATTTAAGGAGTAGTTTTAGCCACATATGTTTATTGGTTACTTTATTATCTGTATGTTAGTAGTAAGCTTAACATCTTCAGTCTTGATTATTACGTATTAACCATTAACCAGGCTTGCTTGAACCATTTTTTAAGCTTTAGTAAGTCTTCAATTTTTGCAGTGCATTATTTTTCTTCAATATATAACAGAACTGTTTAAGATTACTTATACATGGTAGGGCTATTGTTTACTACAGATGGCAATGGAAAGAAAAAACCAGCAAAATCATCAAATGAAGCAAAAAATAAAGCAGCCCCTGAACCAGATATTACCATCACTAGGCTTGATATCCGGGTTGGCTTGATAACAAAAGCTCAAAAACATCCTGATGCAGATGCACTATATGTTGAAGAGATCGATGTTGGTGAAGAACAGACTAGAACTGTTGTCAGTGGGCTTGTCAAATACATACCACTTGATGAAATGCAGGTTTTTGCCTAACCAGAATTAATTTAACAAGTTGTGAAGGTACTTCTTTAACTGATGGTTAATTAATACTATTGACTTTCTTCAGAACCGAAAGGTCTGTGTTCTTTGTAACCTAAAGCCAGCATCCATGAGAGGCATTAAATCCCAAGCAATGGTTCTTGCTGCTTCAAATGATGATCATTCCAAGGTAAGGAAAAAAAAATACAATATCTTTGTATCTGGGGTTGTTGCTCTATCTTGACAGCACCCTAAATTGCCATGTTATTGTAGTGTTAGTAAAGCTAATCTTATGGTTATAAGAATTAGTGTGATAACGTGTGTTGAGTGTTTGTGATTATAAGATATCCAAGATTGTTATATATTTTTCTTCATAATTAGTATTATACCATTTTCATCTCAGATACATTAACCATCAATCCTTGAACTTGGGCATCTTAGTTCTTTCAAATGGTTTCAAAGATAAATTTGGTCCTTGAAGGATTAGTAGAGCCTGGACTTAGGATTGCTCTTAATCTGGTTGTCTAAACTGGACACTTGTCTGATTTGTCCATATTTCCCCTATCTTCTGATTGCGGATTATGAGATGTATAGATTGAGTGCATGTTTATTGCTACATTGGCCAGTTGTTTACTTGTGTGTGAGTCGGTGTGTGTGTGTAGTCTGCCGATAAATTTGATTTTTGTTGAGCAATCCTCTCCCGCCTCCTTTTATTTTGGTGTTATTTGTGTTCCTTTCAATTGCTTCTCCACTGAGGTGTTAGAGGACTAATATCTGATTGCTGTGCTCCCTCCAGGTTGAGTTGGTTGAGCCTCCCAGTTCTGCTACTGTTGGAGAAAGAATTACATTCCCAGGAAATGAAGGTAATCCTGATGAACTCTTGAACCCAAAGAAGAAAGTTTGGGAGACTTTGCAAGTTGATCTTCATACTAACGAGGATCTGGTAGCATGCTACAAAGATGTTCCACTCACCACCTCAGCTGGTGTTTGCAAGGTTTCATCCATTAGCTGTGGAACCATAAAGTAGACAAAGATAAGTATTTGGAGTTCAAAAAGAGACAAAAAGAAAAAAGGAATTGAAAAGAGTAGAAAAACAATTCTTCTGACTTACCATTCTATTGCCAGTTTTGTTGTCTTTCTCGTTAGCAGTAGATGTAGGATTGCTTTTTGTGTAATTGACTTACTTCCTTCATCTTCACTTCAATTGCTTCTTCTTTTTTTATGTGCTGGAGTCAAAATATAACATTTTTTTTATGTAATTTTGTTTCCTAATTACTTTTTCCTTCCTCTTCTTAGTATTTGTTTCCTAATTATCTTAAGTATTTGTAATCTTCAAGAAATAAGTATTTGTTTTCATCAATTTCTTAAAAAGAGTTTCTGACAGAAATAAACAACATAGAGATTCTTTTCAAGTGTGACAATTTTTGAGGCAAACCCTGACATGCTCACGGGTTCAATTTGAATGTGATTATGATTTTTTGAATGTCTTCACGAAAATAAAAGACCAGTGGGCCCATGACTATCTGCATCTCTCGGGTCCTGAAATAATTTTGACTCTATATAATATTGGTATAGTTTCAGTTATTTTGTAATTTTTAATTGCATATACTTACCCATATCAATTTTAATTTGAATCGTACACATTTTATTCCAATTAAATTATGTTCTAAGATTAAAATTTTGTGAGTTACTTATTTTATTTCACTGGAATATTGTTTTTTTTTCAGAAGTTATTTTCATGTCATAGGGTATGCACCCTAATCTTTGTCATTAATTCGATAAATTTTATGATCAATACTTTAATATATATATATATATATATATATATATATATATATATATGATCATAACAAAAGAAGGTAGTCTTTACTTATATCATAATTATGTCAATACAGATATTTCTATAGAACTAAAATCAAGTATGAATTTTGTATAGTAGTTTTCAATTCAAAAATATTATTGTTCAATTATATTTTAATATTAACTCTATCATTCTTTACTCTACCCATTCACTTAATTTTAAATTTATTTTGTTTTTTCTTCAAATAAAAAATGAAGAAATATGTACTTTAAATCTTCTTGTAGCACGAGGAAATATTCAAACCATAAAAAAAAAAAAAAAAAAAAAAAAAAAAATTTAAAAAAAATTAAAAAAAAATAAAAATTAAAATATACTCTATTTTTTTTTTCTTCTTTCCCACTAATATTTTAGGAAGCAACATG
>Ga0123342_1002082_pt1 | contig 33553 bp, 17 predicted proteins | sample Turbeawhitnodule_FD_89960 | JGI IMG/M metagenome (GOLD analysis project Ga0123342, IMG submission 89960) | Root nodule microbial communities of legume samples collected from Mexico - Turtle bean Mexico white nodule | ecosystem: Host-associated > Plants > Roots > Nodule | place: Mexico: Nepantla... | reverse complement strand
GGCCCAGGCACGGTCGGTTGACGTAATGAGATTGCTGACGTGTCGATCTTCTGGTCTTTCGGTCGGTCGTTCCTTCTTGGTGTCTCCTTCGGTCGGGCGGGGGAGGGTACCTGCGAAGGCACTCCGACGCTCAAGTAAGTATGAGATTCTAAGTGTGGTTCAGTGAGTGAGTGAAAAACGTACCTTTCTCTGGCTTGAGCACAGTATTTATAGGATTGCCTAATGGGCTTTCTATCCCTTGGGCTCGGGGTGGTTATGGATAGGTCTTGTCAATTGTGCTCCGGAATACCCAGGGAACATATCTTCTTTCAACGCGTATTCCTTATTTTTCGGAGGTGTATCTTAACTACTTTAGCTTGTTACGGGTGCACTTACATTTATTATGCGTTCGGTCGGTCGGTCGGCTACGTGTGTTCGTCCGGTGCCTACCGGTACAGTTTATATTTGTAAATTTTTCCCTTGTGTAAAGTAATTTCTTTGAATAATGAGTGCTTGTATTTGATATTTACTTGTTTGAGTGTGAGACTTTGTAAACAACATTTTTTTGTTGTATAACTTGGATAAACTTTGTGTTTTTGCTTGAAGAAGCTTTATGTACTAGTGTGTTAAATTCATGGGGTGTCTAGTGGATAGCCTCGAAATTTTTTGTGCACAACTAGAAATGACAGTAACAATATGTGTAAACATTATGTATTGGTAGAACCCTTTGTCATTAGTATTCGGGAACTTGTATATTAAGACTCTAGATAGTCCAATACCCATTAAACTGTCTATCACCCATTAAATAGTCTCATGATAAGAGAGTATATGAGTTTTTATGATAATAAACACTATGTGTTAAAAATTCTAACAAAACTCATTCATGTGCAAACTTAGATAAAGATTCATTAGACGTTCTAGGTTGATTAAACCTATCACACGATCTTACTATGCATAGACTAATAAGACGGTCTCACAATATAAGTGGTGTACCGTACAGTCCCAGTAGGGACTCGATCAAGATCATTGATCGAATATTCCTCAGGTGACATAACTTTTTGAAGGTACACCACCCACACCGATTGAAGACCGCACAATATTATCAAACAAGATCAACATCAGCCTAAAGAACTCAAGTGATGGTCAATAACTTTTCGGCCTTTTGTAAGAACAAATGGTATAAAGGTACACTAAACGGTTTTGTAAGACATATTTGGAGAATCAACATGTTAGACACTCTACAATGTCAATATGATAGAAGGTCTCACTAAAAGAAACATACCAGACGATCTAACATTAGAACGTCACATTAGAAGATCTCATCAGTCGATTTCTGGATAACTCAGCACGCTAGCCATTTCTAAAAGTTAAGACAAATTACAAGATATTATCAATCATAAACATATCAAACGATCTAATCATCGCATTTACATTAAACAATTTATAATACAAAGTCATGTTAATCTATGAGATGATATCTAAAGACATGAAGTTAAATAATTTAATTTAGTTTCTTTATTCCTTATACTGTCGACAAAAACTGATTTTACAATAAAATTTAATCATAAGAAATTTAGTTGATATATTTGTTAATAAATAACGTTAGGTTTTGGTCAAAGTATAACATTATTATTAAATAAAGTTGGTTTTTAAAACTTAAAATTTCATGGGGCATGCGGCATGCCTATTGGGCCTGGGCTTTAATGGGCAAGGCTCGTAAATATGGACACTTTTTCATTTTACAATTTTTCCCTTTTTCTGATTCAATTCCTGTCTTGTCCTTCTCTTCCACCTTCACTCCCTCCCTTCCTTCTTCCCTTCACACAGACTCTCTCTCTCTCTCTCTCTCTCTCTCTCTCTCTCTAACACACTCCCAAATCCGAATCAAATTCAAAATCCCACTAGGGTTAGGGTTTCCAACTCCTCTCCAATTCTCCCTCTAATGCACTGCGATTCTCGGACCCTACAATGGACCCACCTGCAATGTACGGACACTCCCAGCCCCTGAACATGCCTCCGCAGATCTCCACCGCCGAAAGCGACGATGGCTCCGGCCCCGACCCCGCCCTCGACGCCCACCACCACATTCACTACGAAACTCACGCGCTCGAAGACGGTGCAACCGGTGCCATGGTCGTCGTTGAGGATGTCACTTCGGATGCGGTCTATGTCTCCGGCGGTGGAGGGCCCGAAGAGTCTAGCCAGCTTACGCTGTCGTTTCGTGGCCAAGTTTACGTCTTCGATGCCGTTACGCCTGATAAGGTGCAATTTCCCCCTTTATCTTTCCTATTTATTTTCCCTTGTTTTTGTTATTTTGTTTTATTAATTTTTCTTCACTTCGTTGATTCGGCGTTGCAATTGTATGATTTTTCGTTTTATTTTTATGGTTTTTGGTAATTCATTGAATTGATTAACTATTTATTTAATTATTTTGAAAATTTTAATCTGTATTTGGCTTTACGTCACAGGTTCAAGCGGTGTTGTTACTGTTGGGTGGATGTGAACTCTCTTCTAGTGGTTCGCCATGTGTGGATGTGGTGCCTCAACAGAATCAGAGGGTATTTTCTGATAGTAGAAGAATATTATATGCTACTCACACACGCTTGCACTTGCATCACTTTACAATTTATTTATTATATCACCTGATACAGAGGTACTTTGTCCCACCAGATAAGTGATAAAGTGAGACATTGTGATTTGTATATTTATTAGTCGAAGAAAGGTAGTAAATACTAAATAGTAACTTTGACGTTCAGTGATAATCAACTTAAAGCTATGTAGTGGGTAGACCTATAATTGTTTGACAAAATTTGTTAATATTTGGTCATTGGTTGTAGATGTACTGATATCAGGAGATTATTGTTGTAAGGTTACATAGTCAATGATAAAGTGATGTGTGGATATTCATAGTGGAATTTCATTAATGTTGACGTTCTCTGTGCCGAGTAGTATTTTCAACATTTTTGGGTCCTTCTGCAGGGTTCAATGGAATATCCTGCAAGATGTAGTCTACCACAGCGAGCTGCCTCGTTAGATAGGTTCAGGCAGAAGAGGAAAGAGCGATGCTTTGATAAAAAAGTGAGATATAGTGTACGGCAAGAAGTTGCGCTCAGGTTTGATAATTAGCACTCTGTGGTGTGGCATAGAACTTGCGAGTATTAGATTGAACTATTTGGACATGCACATAATTGTTTACAACCTGAGTAATACAAGTTGATGTTTTGCGTATGACAAATCCATACTGAGTGATGACTGATAGAGTTTGCTATGTTGCTTCAAATTAAATATTTCACAAGTAGTAAATATAATATAATTGAGAAGTATGCTAAATAATTGATACGATAGCAAGCTGGATCTTGGACTTTATTTTACAAAATGTTGTGTTGGCTTTGAGCTTCATTTTACATAGACTTGTGTTCAACTCGTTGGGAATTGGTGAAATTGCAGCTGGAACCCAGCCCTATAAACTGTTGTAATATCGAAATATGTGCTTTTAAACTGCCATCCAGTTTTGAAGTCTGAACTAGCATATAATATTAGTTACAGACATTATATGGAGTGGGTCGTAATACCCAATAGACTCTGCCATCATGTGTTGAGGGGAAATTTAAACTTGGTAACTGTCGAGAACCTACACTGTACAGAATCCTGTCCTTTCTGATTGTGGAAGAACTGGATCTGAATTTAATGTCTAATCTTGTTAAGCTATGGTTACGTATTAATGTAAGTTGATGTCTAATAAACTTTTTTAATCTCAAGAGTGTAATTTAAACTTTGTTAAATGTAATAATATGATTTTTTTAATCTCCATACTTTTTTTAATATTAATGAGTGTATTTGTTATCTATTCTTGTAATTCTCCCCTTTTGGCATCCTAGTTTTTTTATTCACTAAACACATTCCTAGTTAACTCCACCATTCATCTTTTAAATACGAATATTTCATTTCCTATTTATTTCTTTAAACAATTTTATTTTCTAGATTTTCAAATTTTAGTTCTCTACTCCCGCAAAATTTTAGTTCACCGAGAATTTTTTAATGGGATGTATAATGTAACAGCATATTAACTGTCATAGTGTGAGTTTTCTTCGACTCAATATTGCTTCTGTACGCACCAAACATGAATCTTTTAAATCTCTTTAATTTATCAATATTGTCTATGTTTCTCCTTTTAGTTGTCACTCATCATTTTAGTTTGTTATATGCTATTTGTCTCGGTGCCTATTTTATACTTATTTGATGAATAAATGTAGGATGCACCGTAATAAGGGGCAATTCACTTCTTCTAAGAAACAAGATGGAGCTAATAGTTATGGTACAGACCAAGATTCAGGACAGGATGATTGTCAATTAGAAACCTCGTGAGTTGTGTTGATTATTTTTTCCTTAAGCACTACATTTTCTCTCTTTCTGAAATTGTGACTTATTGTGTGAGTTTCTAGGGTTGCTCTTTTGATTGCTATTTATTCTAGATTACGGATCATTTATCACAATTATATATTCACATTACTAGAGACTTGTACTAAGAAGTTATTACTACATGAAGCTAATTTCCCTTTACTGGGGAGGTTTCTAAATAGATGTTTTATCAATTCTTTTTTGTTGCATGTTGTCTACAGATGCACACATTGTGGCATTAGTTCAAAATCCACCCCAATGATGCGGCGAGGGCCGTCTGGTCCAAGGTCACTATGCAATGCTTGTGGGCTTTTTTGGGCAAACAGGGTAGGTATTTTCATCATTTGCTTACAATTTGGGGAAAAAATTATGTACAAGTTTGAATTAATGTCTAGATGTAAATATTATAATTAAAAGAAATTTATATGAATGAATACTGAGTAATGACTAACATATAAAACCTACAATTTTGTGTTTTTGTTTTTTCTTTTTATGTATAGGCAGTAAGATTTTTAAAATTTATTGCTGCTTTAGTGTCCATATTGAAACTTTTTTAGTTTTATCTGTATGAATGTATTTAAAAGCAATGTCTGTTTGTCTATTATAGATGTTCTAGTATGTATTGTAGCTACATGCGTAATCCAATAACAAAACTGTATATGACGTGAAATACATATGCCATCAAGCCTGTGCCTTTTGGTGCTTGATTCTATTTCCTCTCCCAGCTGCATTGTCGATTTGACAGTGGGGAGACAATATCTGGGGTTTCACAATAAAGTGAGGGAATCGTGTATTGTGTGGTCGTTTTCTGGCACTGTTTGGAATACCAATTCTTGGGAAGTCTTGTTGAAATTTCTTCTGAACTCATTTTGAATTTTTTCTTCTACTAAATTCACTGGGGGGCAATTTAACTTCTACCCCTTAATCTTCAAGGCGTGCAATCTTGCATTGCGGGAGGTGCAAATATATTCTTCATAAGCATCAATTCAAATTGCTCAATTGGGAATTTGCAATTATCTCTTTGCTGATTGCTTAGTTGTTAGTGTTCCACCTTTTGACAATGTTATTCTGCAGGGTGCTTTGAGAGACCTTTCCAAGAGAAATCATGAACACTCTCTTGCACCAGTTGAGCAGGCATGTTTTCATTTATTATCCATTAATCCGAATGGTAATATGTACACCCCCTCACCTTTTTTTTTTGCATCTGATAACCAGGTTGATGAAGGTAACGACTCAGATTGTCGAACTGCCGCCAACCCTGCACATAACAATCTCGCTCACGCTGCATACTCAGAGCATGATCATCCTGCTTTGGTAGCTGATCGTAAAGTTTTCCAGTCCCAGAAAATGCTGGAGTAGTTGACTCTGGCATACGTAGGTCTATAGTTATTCCATTCAGATTGACCAATAGAATGTACAGATATAACAAACATCCATCAAAGCAAGAACTTTGTTTACATGCTTGGATCGGTGGCATTAACCGTTGATCCCTAGATGTATAACCTGAAAATGAAGTGATGACATGGCAATAGGTCACCCAATACCTTGAATTTTAATTTTACCTGTTTATTTTCTGTTCACAGGGTATCTGGTGGTTGACATTTTGCAACACAGAAAGAGGGCAAATATTTCCTGTACTGAAACTGTTTTCTTTTACCCTCGGAATTTGCTTAATCCGGAAAACGCTAATTCCATGTAGTTTTACATCTCGAACTACGCAATGGGAAGATAAAAAAGGGTGCAGGAAGAAATTGGCGCGGTGAAGGATAAACAAATTTGGACTCCTTAATTAGTGTTACAACAGAGGGAGGCTATATGCAATATAAATGAAGTGAATCTACTGATTCTGTACGAGTCTTAAACTTTAGATAATAATGGTTAGGCAAGTTGATCCATAAATCATGCAACACAGTCCTTCAAGTATTACATATGTTAAGTATGGTGAAAAAGTCACCAACTATCACTTATGCAACTTATTTGAAAATGTTGTTCCTTTTACACCACTTTTCTACATTATTTAAAGTATACGCATGGTTTTCATGGTATTGTGCGAAAATGATTTTCTATTAAGTATAAAATATATTTAGTCTTCAAAAATTTTAAAGGTCAATTTTAGTTCTTTTAAAAATTTTAGCTTCTTTTTTCTTCATCTAGTTCTATTTTTTCTGTTTACATCTTTCAATTTGTAGAATTCATACAAGATTTTACAATCCATCAATTTTTTTCCTTAAAAAAAAATATTTCAGAATTCAGCAATATTTTTGAGATTCTATAATTCAAAAGTACTTTCTTTAATGGAATCCATAATGTATTTCTTGACTATAAAATTGTGGAATGTATTTTTTTAAAAAAATGTATATAATCCAGAAATACTTCATTTTTCTGGACTATAAAATCTAGAATGTAATTTTTTAAAGAAATCTATTTTGAATTAATAAAGGAACAAATTCTATAATTCAGAGTTTTTTCAGATTTTTTATATAAAAGTATTAATAGTATAAAAGTTGTCTTTGGTATTTTGAAAAATATGGATGTCACAAAGTTATCAATCAACAGAAAGAAACAACATTTACATGAAAAATAAAAGGTCGTGCTTTAAATATAGAAGGGCTTAAATAGATAATATTATTTTTAAAGTTATAAAGTATCAATAATATAATATATTATAAGATAAATAGTCGGTTTATTACTATAAATATTGACATAATGAATTAATATATAGCTTGTAGGATTAAGGCCAAAATAAACCTATCCAGTGACTACTGCACCACAACTTTTGCACCCTATATAATAAAAAAAAACAAATTAACTAGATAACGATTTTGTCCAGAAATTGCTCATTTTAATAAATTATGAAGTTTCCACGTTCAAATCTTCCACGATGCAAAATCAATGGAGTTTTTTAAACGAAAAAGAAACCTGGGTGTAACTGCTCTGATGTAAAATGGAAAAGGGTAAAGTTGGTATTCTAAAACTTTTGGAGGTGTATGGGGAAATAACAGGGTGCAAAAAGTAAATATTGAAAAATAAAATAATCTAGCTCAGTCCAACCTATTTATTTGGGTTGAGTTAAAAATTAGGGCGTTTCTTCCGGCAGCTTCATAGCTTCTTGTGACACCCTATCTTAAAATATCAAAAATATTATTTATTCTATTGATGTTTTTCATCTGGAGATTAGTGATGTAGAAAAATTTTAGATTATAGAATCCGAAAGGTAATTTTGGATTAGAAATATCTTCCAGATATATAATCCAAAATAAATTTCTTTAAAAAAATACATTATGAATTATGAAATCTAGAAGATATTTTCGAATAATAGAATCCATAAGGTATTTCCTTATTTGAAAACACCTTCTAGATTTTATAACCCGAGATGTATCTTTGTATGATTGTAGAATTTGAGACTGTAAATAGAAAGAAATACATTTTTAGATTATAAATTTGGAATATATTTTTGAGGACAAAATGGTCTTTTGACCTAATATACGAGAATGCCTGGAAGCTATGGAGCTATAGGAAGAAACAACTAAAAATTAGAGTAATTTTGATCCAAGTGAGACAACTTATACACCCGTATTGTAAGGTTCTATGTTTGTTAGAATATATGGCTTGAAACAAGAGGAGTGAATTGTTTTCGCAAGTGTTAGATTAAAAAGATCAATTAAATCAATCAATTGCTTAACCTGTTTAACTTGTTATTAAAAGATTAACATTTCAGTAATTAAAATATAAAGTTTTTGCTTTAGAAATGAACTAATTGTTTTATGCATAACACACATAATAGAATACAAAACATATTATCAGTGTAAGGAAGAGAGAATTCACTCAAAGAAATTATACTCGTTCACTCTTAACCAAGAGCGGCATCTAGTCCTCAGCACACCACTGATAATTCACTAATGCTATCAAAACCAGATTACACAAAAATCAAGAGTATTGCTCTTAAACCCTTAAAGTTAAAGAACACACAATACTCTTAATACAAACATAAATTTCAGAAACACTATCTGAAACCGTTTACAACACAATACAATATAAAAGAATGAATTTAAAAAACAGTTTGAAAATCATATCAAAACATTATGTTAAAATTACTTAATTGATTTTTAAAGCAAACTGATTGTTTTCATTTTCTGTTGAAATCACAACATATAAAACCAATTCATTTATCGAAATAAATGACTGATTTTACTTAATAGAATAGACAAAGGGAAACAAATCATTTTTTAAATTCATTTACAGACCTTAAATATTTTTTGATCGGTTGATACAATAAATCAATTTATTACAAAACTTGTTGTAGTCATCAGACTTGAACATAAGCTATTTCAACTGATTTAAAATATGAATCAACTAACTAAAATTAACACAAATTTGAAAAATAAAACTTTCAAAATTTCAAATCATATGAGTTTGAATCATAACTAGATGCAAATTTACAACACAAAATCTACCTAACTAGACACACACAACAGATTCTTCATGACAGATTTGGAAATCATCAAAGTTACCTTGTTCAACAATGTTATTTTCAATATTGTGGTATTTTTTTTAATGAGCTATTATATTAGTTGATAGAAAATATACTCGAGTATAATTTAAGAAAATTATTCTCACCACACAAAAATAAGTATTTGTCTTATATTTTGCCTTATAATTTTATTTTCCAAGTTATTAAGCCAAACGCATTTAGTTAGTCAAAGCTAACTGCTTTCTAAATAAATAGTTAAATAAAGTTACATATAATTAAAAATCAAGGGACTAAAGTTACTGTGCACTTAAATTGTGGATTTTTGTTAAATATAAGTACTAAATTACAGCTAAACCTATTTTTTTAATCCAATGGTAAAAAGTAAATTACTTTTATAACTATTAAATTAAAAAAGATTAAGATAAAGAAAACCCTCTTAATATAGTGTACTGGTATGGACCAAACGGTCAACACCATGACTCGGCAACCACAATTGGGCAATGCGCCCTTATGGGCCGACCAAATTCCTCGGTCCATTAACGCTCAAATCAAGGTCAGTAAAGCTAAACTATCATTAAGAATTAGGTAATATGTCCCTAAGTATGATCCACCTCACTAATTCGGCCCAATAAGGTAAGCCCATTAAAATAATATAAATAACGCATATTTGAAGAACACGATACGTCATTAATTACTGTACTCTGACATCCGAGAGTCGAGTGCCCTTTACTGACTTGAGCGTCGGAGTGCCTTCTGCAGGTACCCCCATTCGGTATTTATTTGGAGATTGAGTAATCAAGTGATTGAGACCTAAAGGAGTAGTGCGAAGACTCTAAGAGTAAGTTGAAGTGCAAACTGACCGACTGGTAGAAAGAAGGAAGACGAAGCCAATCAATATTTCTCTAGGACCCATCTCCCTCACAGGAACATATAAATATTCTTGAAGTAAGTTAATATCTCTTATTTATTTATTATGTATAGTTTAATCCTTGCCAATAAAAGAATGTTTGTTTTTAATGTGTTAACATTTTTTTTCCTTTAATTTCTTTGTTGTGAAAATATGTCACATGTGATTTTATTTCTATAATGAAGTGGAGATTTCTTTTATAAAAGACAATAAACACTCTCGACATATATTTTTAAATGACAGATTTTTTAGAAACTAAACATATTTAAACATCCTCCTACACAAAGGTGTATATATACACACGTATTAATTTTTCAAAATTATAATCTTTATAATAGTGGTGAAATATGGATAGTATTTTTTGTTGGACATTACATGGATGCTTTGGATATCTTTCTTCACCACCATAGTTTCTTCTTGCACTTCCATAATTCTTTTAATTCCAAAAATTTCCTTAAAGTGCAGGATTTATTTATTTTATTTTTGAATTGAATAATCCGTAAATCTTTTAAATTCTACAATTAAAAATATAATTTTAAATTTTAAATGGTAAATTTTAAAAGTATTTAAAAATCCATATAATTTAAGATATAATTTTATATTTCAAATTGTAAAGTTTGAAAAATATTTAAATTTTATAATTCAAAATATAACTTCCTTAAAAATAATTAGATTTTTCATAAAAATATTTGCAAGTAAAAAGTAAAAAGTATAACTTCGTTAAGAGTATAGAAATATTTGTAGGTAAAAGGTATGGAAGTACAGGAAACAAACGCTTTTATTTTAATTCGGATTACTAGAGTCGGTGTAGCATGTAGGGATTAAGATAGCTAGACCCAAAGTTTCAAAAATTTCAAATATGAGAGTTTCTTGTATTCCTACATTCTTTAAAATACCAAAATTACTCGAATTCTGTAAGTAAAAAGTGTTTTCAGAATAGAAATTCAGTAAAACGTGTTTCTGGAATAGAAAATCTGGAAGACAAAAAATCATTTTGGAATATTTTTTCTGAAATAATTTTTTTATTTTCGGATTGGTAAATCTGGAATTAATAAAATGTGTTATGAAATTTTGAAAATGATGAGGTGCAAGAAGAAATTTGTGAGGATGCACAATCTGGAATTAATAAAATGTGTTATGAAATTTTGAAAATGATGAGGTGCAAGAAGAAATTTGTGAGGATGCACAAACAACCTTCAAATATTTGATAGATAAGCTTGGAATTACTATAAAGGTTTGACAAGAAAGGACTCTTATCACTTCGGATATTTGTGCATAAAAGATATTGTTGGTCTCCTCCAAAATATAAACTAAAAAAAATCATTAAATAAAAACAAATTTTAGAGATAAAAAAATTAGTTGTTATATTAACTATTATGAAGTGGACTTTAAGTCTAATTCAATAACATATTATAGGTGGTTCGATAACGGCCCGATAGCGGGTGACCTGATAAGCCCAACAAACACTCGCTAGGATAGGCTCGAAATGGCTCTGATACCATATTATAAAGTGGACTTTAAGCCTAACTCAACCCCATAAAACAGCTCAATGAGATGAGATTTGCATCCACTTATATATTATGAAAGGCTCTAATCTCTAGTTGATGTGGGATCTCCAACATTAACTAAATTAGAGATAATTTTAGAGACTAAAAAAATATTGGTTTCTACATTAGTTTCTATGATTGATAAATAGTTTCTAAATTGATATTTGTTTAGCTACCAAAGTTTTAACTATCAATTATTTAGATTCTAAATTTGATAGCGAAAACCTTGGTAGCTAATTAGATACCAATTTAGAACTATTTATCAATAATAGAAACTAATTTAAAAATTAATAATTTTTTAGTCTCTAAAATGGTTTCTAATTTAGTCAATATAACAATTAATCATTTTTTTTTAAATTGGTTTCTATTTAATAATTTTCTTGTATTGATGGAAAAACACTTAAATAAATACTTATAAAATTAAATTCTTATCCATCACAGTTTCTTATTACTGATTTTTTTAATGACATAACTATATATTTGGAGGTCGTAGGTGGTTTATATATATTAAGAAGAGAGTGTGATCACATTCATTCAAGATAAAATCATATTACTCAAAGTTAGTTAAATTTGAATAAAGATAAAATATGCAAGGACAAATTTGTATGATAAAATCTATGCCTAAGAAAATTACATTCATTACAATTTTGAAATAATAATAAAATATGTACGTGGAATCATGTCAACTTTAAGCTTTCATTTCTGAAATATTAAGAGTGTGAACATTGCAAATTTACTAGAACTAAGTTGATAGAGAAGAGAAGAAAATGTAAGGCTCTTCAACAACAATGGCTGAGGTTGTCAGGGAATAATACACTTAATAGACATCGACATCAATCACTTGTTATCTAAATTTGAAGTCCAAAGTTCTATGTTTCCATTTCTGGTGTCCTACCCTTGTGTGTTTATCTGCTGATTTAGTTATTTAAGAATAAGATAAAACGTGTTTCATGGTCAACATGAAAAGTAAGAATTATTCCTTTAGATAACCGGTTCCTGTAAACTTTCATCAGATGAAGAATCACTCGAAGAATCACTGTCAAATAACATTGTCTCTTCTTTTGTTGGAGATGATGGTAGTGCTTCTACTGTTTGTTGTAAGGGAGAACCTGCTTCTACTGTTTGTAGTAAGGGAGAACCTGCAAAAGAGTGAGTTTCAGGCCTTGAGCTAAAGAGGAAAGGAAGCAAGATAAAAATTTGTTCTTCATCATAATGAATGAATAAAGTAGTAAAAAACCAATAACATGCAGGTGAGTCTAGAACAAACCTTTTTGTCCTTTAGCCTGCAACTTCTTGGTGTGCTTCCTAATAAGCTTTTTAGCTTGTGAGATTGTGAGCTGTCTAGCAAAAGGAGAGATCTCTGAATCATTTTCATTGAGATCCCCTTGAACTTCATTCTCTCCTTCATTTTTTATTGTCTTTTGCACAAATGCCTTTGCCTTGCGGCGTTGATTACTAAATATTCCTTTAATGGATGTTACAAATCCATCACCTGCTCCATCAGTTGGACGCTTAGGAAAAGATGGTGGAAGCTTATCAGATTTTCCTGCTTGCCCTTCATTGTCAATAGAAGTAACGTCCAATTCTGGACCACTGGAACTAGGGAGCTGAATCTGGCCTTTGTCTTTAAATTTCTTACCCTGCATGATCCATAACAAGACATTTAAATGAATTAAGCAGAATCAGTTCAAGATTGTCACCAACTTGAGTATAAAGGGTATGTAAAAAACCACATATTGCTCCTGGATACTGAAATTGCACATAGCATTGCAATATATAGGCTAAACTGAATAGTTATTTTCCTAAAATAGGGATAAATCTAAGGTAACTAACCCTACTATTGAAATTGTTGAGTTGAAGTTTAGTACTGATAATTGAATCGGATTGATAATCAATCAGAATTAACAGTTCAATTTGTCCTAGGAAATTGTTTTTCTTGTGAATAACTTGTCATTTATTGTGATCTTCATGCCTATAAAATAAAAACTTGCCAAGTGGTATACTCACTCAAACCAATTCGGAAAATTTCCATGATTCTTTATTTCTCACATGGTTGGAGATTCTGATCTAGGGTGTTCAGCTTCAGCAACAAAAACACTGAGAAGAAGGTCTCAAGTTCTCAGAAATTTAGGACTAGCTCAACCCCAAAAACTAGATCAAGAGACTTCCCCCCATATGTATATTATTTTAGATACAATGATATAATTCCGGTTGGGAAGCTAATTATCTCACTGTCACCAGACTAAATATATCCTTTGCAGGTAGTGTACTTGTTCAGTTTCTTAAGTCTCCTCTACTAAGGAAGACAACATTCATACATGAGTCATGGGATATTTAGCAAAAAATTGGGCAAGTTTCTTCAAGTTAGGAGTTTCACCTCTATATATTGAATTCTTATTGGTGGTGGTAACTGAATTTCTTGGAAAAGTAGGGTATAAAATGTTGAACAGATCCAGTGCAGAAATAGAGTATAAAGCTATGGCTCCCGTCGCTTGTGCACTTATTTGGCTCATACAGTTGACATTGATTTTTGATAATTAGTGTAAAGAAATAGCTCACAAATTCACTAAACTATCTACCAACACCAATGAGTAATAAATGATAACAAAGAGGCTGCAAGTGGTTTAATGTGGTTTAATTGAAGTGTTAATTAACTTCAATCTACATCCAATTGTCAAAAATTCACTAACACAGATGTTATAATTCAAGGATTCTCTCAGAGCGAACTCTCAACTTTAGGTTGATTACAACACTTCAATAAGGTCGTATTTATACAAAAAGTAACTGTTAAAAATAATTTCCGCAAATCACACCTAAATGGTTGGAGAAGACACATGAACAAATGCTTCACTACTAAGCTCAAAACATCAAACCATGTGGACTCTGGTAACAAACCAGAAAGTTATAACTAATGTAGACTATATCCTCTAATGCTATAAAGACAAATGCATGAAGAAGACAATTGATTTGATCAAGACAAATGGTCTTGTATAACCAGATGCTCTTAAACTATTAGACGATTTACTGCATCAAACTATTTATAACCTTTAATCAAGATTTTACTGAGCCAATACTCACAATTAGGATGCTTTGCATATTTCTTTTTATATGCTATTCCATGAGAGGACTAAGCATATTTAGGAAGATTGCCACTTTATCAAAGAATATTTTTATTGGGTGATATCACATCGATTTTCTCAATTCCAATGACTATTTGACAGATATCTTTAACAAGTCTTTCGGGGGTCTTTGGTGCATATGATTTACATGCTTCAACTAGACAGGGAGTGTCGGATATAGTTAGATCTTTGTAATTAAGGTAATTCTATGAAAGGAACTTAGAGTTAGGGGCAAGTTATGAGTAGAAAATAACTACTTTAGAAATGTGTTAAGTATTAAAAACTTCAATATGACAATTTTGTATTAGAATCACTAGGATGACGGTTACATGATGAAAATAACTACTGGTAGTTAATTATTAGAAGTATATATCTAATTCTGGGTTGTGTAATTTGGGTTTGAAGTTATTTGGAACTTGTAGGAAGAGAATACTCCAAGTAGGGGCCTTTGTCTCTTGAACAGAAATTGCATCGCTGTATTTGTATGTGATAGGAGACTTTTTTTCTCTGGGACACTAAGTGTATTGCTGTATTGTGTGTGATTGATTTCAGGGTTCTGTATTATATTTTATTACTTTCTCAATTGTTGTTCTAGCATTTTAGGATCTACATATGTATGCTAATCAGACAATTAGGATATTTGTAGTTATGTCGCATATTTTCTTTTCCATCCACAATTGGCAAAATCCATTTTAAAACTCAAGTTTGTTTTAGAATGTCATCATAAATTTGAAGTGGTAGGTAGGTATGAATAGCTGTCAACAAAGATAAACACAATGAGTATACATACATTCTTGTTACAATAAAATGAAATGAAAGTTGTTCTTCACCTGCATTCCAGTCACAGACTTAAGGACTCCCCATATGATATGCTTCTTAACTCGTGAGAACAGTTTTCGCCAAGTCCCGGTAAACTCAGCTCGATGAAATTGATCCATCAATAATTTCATATCACTAACAACAAATCTTGACCCTTCATATGTAACACACAGTTCCACCTGCAAGAAAGATCACATTATTTATAATAAATTGGAATTATTTCTACAGAGGTGACAACGTGTGATGAGTGACAACTTCATCTAATGGTCCAAAGATTAATACCAACCTGGCTAATTTTGATGTTGTGAAATTCCATTATCTTTTGTGGTCTAGCTTTCTTCTCTTCTTGTGGCACAGCTACCCTCTTTTCTTCAACGGAGGAAGTACCAGCTTTGACACCTTTGGAATCTTTTAGTTTATTCTTGGATGCTTCATCTTGTGAGACAAGGTCATCAGCTGCAGATTCTGCTACATTCTCGTCCTTTGTTTTATCAGACGAAGATGACCTTTTCAACTCGGGGGTTGGACCAGTAGCAGGGTTTGCTTTGGCATTTTGTGCCTTGGATGCCTGCAAGCATGTTACCAAGCTCATTTCTTAAAACATCATATACTAGGATGGTGAGAATAAAACAACAAAAGGAGAAGAAGCTACATTCTTCCCTAGCTTTTCTACCAATGTAGTATGGCATTAGCCTTCCCAGATTCTTTTATTACTAGAGGAATTTTAGCAAGTAACAAAACATTTCTTGATACTCTCTTTCCATTACTTTCTCCACTATTGGGTGAAATCCTATGTTGGCCCCTCCATATATCATGCTCCACTCTATTTGTGGGCCAAAATGAGGTTTCACCCAAGAAGATAGTGTTTTTGATGAATGTGTTGTCGGAAATCATATACTAGAGAATAAACTCACTTGGGCTGAATCAACTTGGGAAGCAAGTGGATTGGCTGTAGGAAATAGCATTGCAGAGATGCCAGTTCTTGCTGGTGGGGCATCAGAGCCTGAAGCCGAACCATCAGCTGAACCTTTTTTCATACGCCTTGCACCAGCTGTGGTTGAAACCTTCCAAACCTCCTACATAAGCAATCATGACTTTAACTTAAAACACAAAATATCTATGAATGTTATGATTGTTGTGGAAAGAAGTCAATTGAAATAATAATTAACCTGTCGGCGTTGTGAATCCTTCTTTTCTTCTGGGAAGAAATACACCCACATCATTCTGTACATTGTTTCTGTCAAATGGATCTTAAGGGGATAAATCTCTACCTATAGAGTAAAATGTGTTCATGTTAGGAAACCAAAGGCACAACTAGTATACTGCACACACTTTCTACTCAAACAGATTCCTAGTTCTCCATGCAATGATTTATCTGTTAGTCTAACTGTCACTGTAATCTAGCTATAGCTGCGTCCAATAACCGAGTTCAGTTGTATTACTGTATAATAACAAGTTTGGAAATTCGAGAAACATTTTCTCTCTAACTTTACTTTCAGTTTCTTGGAAACTCTCCTCTTTTCTTCTCTCATGAACTTCAATAGATTCACTTTTATAATTATTTCTCCCTGATATTCTGCCGTGTCTCCAATATGTTAGAAACATTGTACATATTAATCTTGGGCAGGGTCTACTTAACAAAACTCTAACAAAAGTATTACACATGGACTCGATTATAAGCATCTGACAAATATTTTTGAATAACCCAAATTATAATAAGAGATGGATTCTATAGTTCTACAGAACTTTGCTGGGAGAAAAATAACCACAAGGAACCACTTACCTGGAAAAGTTCAAAGGGAGAATTTCCATCCTTTGGAGCTCCCTGTCTCGCATCAAGTTTAACCATCACTTTTCTGAAAAAAAGAAGCAAACATGCACTATCAAGGTACCAAGAAGATATAGAAAACACAAAAACACTCTAATCTTTATTGCAATAGAAAAGGTAACATCAATTTTATATTAAAATAAGTTACTAAGAGGCTCCTTTTTTTCTTCCCATTCCATTAATAAATAATTTCAACAATACAAGTAAAATTTGTATGCCTTTTCAGTTAAAGAGAGGGAATAGACTAGCATGGAAACCTAAGGGCTGAAATGATGGAGTTCAACTTCAACTTAAAACTAACCCTAATTTAACTAGAAATTAAGACATTGTTGCCTGGAACAGCAAAGTGAAAAATATCAGAAAATCTACTTGGAAGCACCAGTAAGTTGAAGAAAAAGGCCTGAAAAAAAAGACATACTTTCCCCAATCGGGAGGGGGATTCCATGCTGACAGAATTGTATCAGATTTGGCGTTAGACAGGCAGTTTCTGAAAATAAGAAATTTTGTTGTAAACAGAGAAATGCCGACATCCTTATAATCCCGGTCGAAGTCGTAGATCTAAGTGATTAGAAGAATGAAACTGAATTAGTATATTATTGCAAATTGAAAGAAAAACAAAATCTGAGGAAGCTAGAAATCTAAGGGATTAAAAGTGAATCATGATATTCTCAGGTTCATAGGAACAAAACAAGGACAAAAAAGAACAACTAAATTAGAAAATATCACTGTAGTTTTTTCCATTACATGCAGGGATAATAAATTTGCAGATTCAATATTGTAAGGACGGAAGAGCACTATAATAAATGTATCAATGCATTCTATACAAGTCAATGGAGCAAATTTGAGCCTTAAAGTACAAAATTTTTAGAATCTAACTAATATATTTGAAGTCAGACTAAGTGCTGAGACGACAAAGTTCATACTTCATGAGAAACAGATTTCAATGAGCCTTGGATGGCTAAACCCAGAGCAAAAAAATTCTTACCATGTCATTGATCTCAACTTCAGCAAAGGATTTACCATCAAGGATCATGGTCCAAACAACTTTGTTAATTTGCATAGATATGCGCATAGCATAAGAAGGACTTTTGTTTTTCTCCTTCTCCAGTAACCGCTGTTGTGCAGCTTTCTGCATAGCCACTCTTAATGAGGCATATGCTTCCTTCCTAAATTTTCGTGCATTTACATGTTCTTTCTTCAGTTCTTGGACCTGCAAGTGTTGGACGATCGTTGATTACACATGCAAATTTTCATGTCCAAAGTCAACATATAACTTCAAAAGTGGCATACACACTACACATCTCGAAAGAAGTTTAGATCATTTGGAAGATGATGGACGTGAAAACTTGTAGGCTTTTACTATCTCACATTCACTAGTCTAGATTTTGCATTCTTTGCCAGTGTGGTGTCATCTACATAGACCACCCATTGGATGATTTTTGCTCATACAGTGATATATCTAATGGGAGGAGCACTAGGCATTGGTGTCTGTACTGAGATCAAGTACATACTATAGTGGAGAGTTTCTCCAATGTTGTGCTGTTATGTTGATAGAAGATCCACTTTTGGCTAATGTGACCATATGGGAGCGACCTTGTCTCTTGGAGAAGTAAGAAGCAAAGTGATCACTCCACAGCCATTTTGCATGGCAAATATTTTATATTCACAACAACTTATGCATGATCAACACATATACTCCAACTATAGGAAGGGGCAGGGAGTACTGCAGAATAGCTCTTAATTTATGTTTATGAGGTTATTGTTGAAACTGTAAGGATATTTTTAGGGAAGGAAAGGAAAAGATAAAGTAGAGAGAAATAATCTGAATCTGATTTGATTGGTGTAATTCAAAATATAAAGCATTAACCCATATTATACTGATGCTACACTCGAAATCCTGGTTAAGTAAAAAAACAAATGATTTGTAACTAATCCTACGATTTAAGGATTTTTAATAAGATTCATTTCTTACCAGCTTGTCTATTCCACCGTCTATCATCCACAAGTCTGCTTCCTCTTCTGGGTGTGAATTTCTTGAAAGGTCAAACCAAAGACACAGTTTTCTTACATCATCAAGAATCAAATTTTGATCCCTTTCTTTCTTTTCAAGGTTGATTTTTTCAAGTTCCACCTCTTCAACACCATCTGGTACCACCTCATCTGCTTCTTCTTCGTTGTCTTCATCATCTTCAGCAAAAAGTGACATGCTACTTTTTCGAGGCCTAAGTTGTACATGATATTCTTAGTTAATTTAAAGGACTCTCAATAGAGCAGAACGTCTTTGATTTAAATTTCTTTAATGGAAAAAAGAACTGCATCAATGTACGAATCATATAATTCGACTGCCTTGGATTATCTAAATTAAAACCCAATTCATGCATGAGAAACATATCTTCCTGATAAGTAATTTAAGAATAAACAAACAGTAATTTTCATTAGAAAACTATTGCAACATAAATGAACATCAAACTGTCATGTTTTATCTTAAAACTAATGAGTGAAGTTGCCACACATGCCTATCAGAACAGACAAATATATTAGAACATATGATTATCATAAGCTCTGATACCGTTTTAGATTTGAACTTATAGGATACTATAAGGTGTAAACATACAAGAACATCTTACGTAGGTAAATAGATAAAAGTAGATTTATAACGATTATAAAGCAAGAATGGCTATCCATACTTGGGAACCCTTGCAAGGAGAAGATTGCACAGCACATCCAGCATGACCTGAAACTGGCGAGATGTCATTGTTGCTGTTATATTATGAGAATTGAAGGTGAGCTCCTTCAAGGGTTTCACCTGCAGTATTAGAGTATGAATTTGACAGAGATTAATGATCACCATAGACATGAGAAAATACAACAAACTGGTGAAAAACACTCCATAAATACATGCATTTACTAAGAAAAGGAAAGTTCAGATACAGAGATAATCACTAGTTAGGATAATGTTTTATTTACAAAAGATAATTTCGTTAAGAAAAGAGATATCCACATATAGGAGAATAAAAATGTGAACAAAAATAAATATGAAATGAAAAACCATGAGCCTAGCATCAAAGAGAAGCTAAAAATTTATTCTTTGTTAAAGTGTTAGAATAAGAGGAAATACAGAATAAATTGGTATGGAATAGAGATGAGATAAAAATGAAGCATAAAGATTTTGCATATTATCAAAAGAAAATGTTTCACAATCACAAAATGAACTCATTCAGAAAAATGAACCCAAGAGTTGCTTACATAGCCAGTGAAGGTTACATTCCTCATTGTGTAGAAAGCAATCATTCCAAGATTCTCCTTACTCAACACATAATGTGTAAAAGAAAAAAACAACATAAAACAAAGAGAATACGTCTTCTTAGATGTTGCCAGAAACTACCCATTTTCAATAATTAAGCAATAAATGATGAAGAAGTAAAACATCATTTGAGGAAGAAAATTCCATCACAGAATATTTGACTGACGAAAGCTTCATCAAACTGAAGAAATATTCTCAAATTTTAAGACTCTCCTTGAGATGCTTCTTCAATATTCAAGTATTGATCTTAGCAATTCAAACTTGTCTTTTGGAAGTGCCTTCGTCACTATATATGCTAATTGATCTTCAAAATTGCAATACTCTAATTTAATTTCTTCCAATTTGTATGCTTCCATGATTGCATGATATTTAATCTTTATATGAACGTTTTGTTTTTTTGTTTTTTTTATCAGCGAATTAAATTAATTAAAATGGGATACTTTAGGGGTATCCCAACCCATTTACAGATAAAGTTTACAGGTAAATAGGATGATATCTATCTATATGACACATCTTTCCTTCCTAAACACAAAACTACCATCCATGTATCATAAAACAATTAACACCTAGAACAGGGACCATATCCTAGATGATTCAAAGCAAGTACTTCTTTTAGAGCAAAGACCCCACCACCAGCAATTTATGACATTCCTCCATCGCTGCCAAGCATACCTAAATCCAATGTGGCAGCAGCTTTGAATCAGCCTTGTAGAGCAACAGCCTTGATTTGGCCTTTTAACATCATCTAACACAGCTTCTTTGTAGTTGCAATAGCTAACTTGTTATAACTCTTAAAATAGTTGGCTTCATCTTGCTCTTGACCAATATCTTGCTTCTTTAAATACTATTAAGAAGTAAACTTTAAGTTTAACTTAACCTTACAAAATCAACTCATAAGATGAGATTAACACCCACTTATATACTATGAAATGTCCTTATTCCTAGTCGTTCTAGGATATACAACAAGTACCAATAGAAAACTCCCTTCCAAATGAAAATACATATCCTGTTGTACTCTTTATATCATCTAAGCTTCCTGCCCAATTACTATTAGAGTAGCCTTGAAGATTTTCACTCTTCTTCTTTGGGAACCAAAGGCCAAGGTTTGTTGTACCATTGATAACCTCAAGACTCTTTCGCTGCACCCATGTGAACCTGGCTTCGTGAGTGCATGAATTTGGATAACAAACTTGTAGAAATTAAGTCTGGTTTGGTTGCAGATAGATAAAACTTCTAATCTCACCTCTATACAAACTTGCATCTCCTTTTGTCACCACTTTTCATTTAACACCAATGGAGTGACAACAGTTTTGCAATTCCCCATGTGAAACTTCTTTAAGATCTCCTTGTCATTTTCTTTTGGGAGATCAAGATTCAATCAAATGTTGGAGTATCTCCATCTTAAGAAAATAATTCATCAGACCTGTTATTTCAAATTCTTGCTCCATATTCATTTTAAATTGGTTTAGACTATTCGACTCACTCCTAAAAGCTAACAGCTCATCAACATAAATGGAGATAATGAGTTTAGCTTGTGATTTTCCATACAAAGTGGCTTCATTTTAACTTCTTGTAAAGCCTTGCTCCAGAAGATAGTCATCAACTGTGTTGTACCACGTTCTTGGAGCATGTTTCAGACTGTACAAAGCTTTATGAAACTTGTAAACCTTTTCAGACTGTACCCTTTTAACCACCAATCTTGCTTTGAGTTTATTTACAGATCCACCAGGGTTTAGTTTGGCTTTGCAAACCCATTTTACAACAATCACCCATTTGTGTTAGGGTCTATCCATGATCTACCATGTATTTTTCTTCTCAGTCATATGTGTCTCCTCTTGCATGAAAATATTTCATGCTTCACTTTCAACAACTTCAACGTAGTCAACAAACTTTAACAAAGCTTTGTTGCATCTAACACATACATCTTCTAATAATATGTGTAAAAAAATGTGTAGGCACTAAGCAATAATTATACAATAAAAAAATTATTAAATAAAAACTAATTTTAGAGATGAAAAATAATTAGTCACTATATTGACTAATTTAGATACTATTTTAAAGACTAACAAGGATCTTTGGATTTTACAATGATATAAAAAAATTACCTTCAGTTCTGGAGTGCCTCCTTTGTGCCTTGTGAACTGAAAGAACATATCACAAGGCATAAAAACTCTCTCAAGAAGAGCACCTGTACGCATTACTTTTGGAGACCCTCTGCGAATTTTTGGTAGCCACTGCACTCCGGCCCCTGGATCAACATCTGTTGGTGCAACATGGGCCTGCACATGCTCCAACATGACAGATAACTCCCATCTTTTCCATGCAATTTCAGGCTGGTATTCACTGTTTTGTGCATCATTAGTTGTACTAAGTGCTTGCTCAATCATCTCGTAACCAACTTGAAGGACTGAGTGATATGACTGGGCTAATATGCGGCCACTTACAGCAGCAAGCAAAAACCTTCCCTGTGAAAGCATGAGCACACACATAATCTTGGCACACTCTTCTAAAAATTTATAAACAAAGGAGAACTAACACATGAAAAATAAAAGACATAATCTAGATTAAGAGACTCTTGTTGTCCAAACTTCAAGGAAATCACAACATAACTCCCCTATTGATTCAGAACAGAGAATGAACAAAGATAAGGTGGATTAAGGGTGACTGCAATCAAGACATTTTTCAACAAGAGATCTCTTACAACTATATACAATTAGAGTTATTATTCTAGCTCACAATTGTCAATGGAATATGAGTATTGCTCTTCATAGATGCTCAACTAATTATCCTAAACAAACTAACAGAAAACAGAAAACCAAATCTGTCAGCTGTTTCTCAAAATAAGATTGAGAATTTGAATAAAAGGATTGTTTCAATCTAAGTACAAGTCACCATCTGAAAGGCATGCACAATAATCAAAATGCTTACTGTATCTTCCCATAAGTTCTATTTAAAATGAAAAAGTATTTTATGACTTACATTTGCATCCTCTGAGTGAAGATTAAACTGTGGTTCAACAATATTAACCATGAAGTGACGAATCCCCTCCTCTGGTTCATCGGAATTCTCCTTTTTAGCTGGGAAATAGACAAAAAAGGGAAATAAAAGAGGGTAAACAAAGTTGTTAGTAACAATACTCAAGAACAAATGGGGCTTAACAAAGAAATCATCAAGGATTTCTGGCAAGCAGTGAAAGTAGTGTTGTGACACAAGGCGTACGATGTATGCTTTTTTTGTGTTATATTTTACTACTTGCATATAAATTTCCTGAAGCAAATGACACATACTAGATGGAAATTTGTCCACATTATCCACATGTGATGGGGATGAAGGTAATTCAGGATTTTTGGCAGTCAGAGAAGAGGGAGAATCCGAGATGTTATTGGTGTTAAGGGACAGAGAATCTTCATCTTGATGCGTCTCAGCTCCTTCATCTTGACTGGTTTCAGCCTTATTGTCTTGATTGGATTCAGCTTCATCAACTTTACTGATTTCGCCACCATTATCTTGATGAGTTTCAGCTCCATCATTTTGACGGACTTCAGCTCCATCATCTGGAGGGACTTCAGCTCCATCATCTTGAGTGGTTTCAGCTGCACCATCTTGATCAGTTTCAGCTACATTTTGTTTTGTCTTCTCCTCACGTAACTTTCTCTGTGTATACTGCCGAGAAGGAGAAGGTTTTGCTGGTGCACAGGCTTTGGAAAGACTGGCAGCCCAGAAACAAACAGCATTTCTGTTTTCAATATTCCACAGAAGCTTGAGACCATAGACAAACACACGCTGACAACTATCTGCTATTATCACATTGTATCCTTCCTCATCACTTGGATCTGATTGCTCATTCTCATTGGTTTCAACCCGATTTTCACGCTGAGGTCGTACATAGGTCTTGTCAGAATGTATTTTTCCTGTTTCATGCCAGGCTATCAAAGTATCAGGATCAGCCTTTGGGGACTGCTTTCTTATGGTGAAGTAATCACCGGATAAAAGAAATCCATCATCAGGATTTTTCTGTGTCAGGAAACCTTTTTCAGAGGGATTTTTATCCTTGGATGGAGCTTGTGAGCTTTTTGGTGTCATGCTAATCAATTTAGCAATACTGCAGCAGTCTTCTTTGCTAAGGAAAACTTTGGGCATGTGAAGATCAACACCCAGGTAAACAAGATCAAGAAGGCCACGGTTGCATTCAAACGTAAACTTTTGCTTGCCCCTCCCAAAACATACTTCAACCTTGAGCTTTGTCATAGCGAATGTCAGTCCTTTGGCTGGATCATCATCATGCAGATGCACGTTCTTTACACAAATTGGGGTGCCATCTATACGCATCATAAACTCAGTTATTACTTTGTCTAGTGCAAGGTTGCCTGATCTGATAATTCTTGGAACACCGTAACGAGGGAAACGCGAGAAGAAGCGCAGTTTATATGGGGGAAGGTACATCAAGGTACCAAATTTTGTTAGCCATGATACATCATGAGCACCAAGGTTTATTGTTGGTGAAGCATTGCTAGAAGTGTGAGGAGGCTGATGAACATTAGCATCTCCTTCTGATACACATTGTTTTTCTGATGAAGGATGAACGGATCTAAAGGATATGCTGCATCTAATCGAAAGAGCAGTGGATCTGAAGGGGTCGAATACGAACTCACGAGGCTTCCCTTCAATTGGAAGTGAAAACAAATAATGATTCAATGGCATGTCAGAGTCACAACCCCAATCCATTGTAAGATCAAGTATGAAAACTGGGACTTCAAAGAATGCACCAGAAACACCTGGCGGAATTTTGGTGCAACGTTTGTTTGCCATACTCTCCAAACTGGTCAAGTAAATGTTGAAATCTTGCGCAGAAAGAAAAATGCGACCATCAGACTGCTGAATTTCCATAGAACTAGTCAAAAGTACTAGTTTATCAAACTTTTCATAAGGATCTGGACTTCCCAAAATATTCCAGTTTGTTTCAGAAAATAATAAGGTGATTCTTCCATGAATGTAGTTTCTCATGTCATCCCACCATGGCAAACTCTTCTCCTTTTTGGGTGGCAAAATAAGTGGCCCAGGAGTCTTAACACTTAGATTAGCCCTCCGTAGCACCACAGTAAAAGCATAACTAATATCAGCAAAAACTGGTTCATAACCCACCCCAAATGACACTTCACCTTTCTGGAAATTTAACGTCAAATCTGTGTATGTCTTCATCGGCGGAGTAGTACCCATGGCTGATCGAAGCATGCATACCTTTCTCCATTCCCCAACAAACACATCTTGAAGCATTTGAGGTTGAAAGCTAGTTGCCTACTTGAAATAAATAAAAGAATAATGACCAATAAATGTTGCCAGGTTAATCATCATCTACTTAATCCACCAATACCACAAAAGAAACAAACTCCAAGTTCAGTTCAAGAAACATTGGAGCTCAGGAAATGTATAATTGATCACAATAAGTAAGCATCAAAAACTGGAATTTTGAAAAAATATTTTATATTGCTTCATATTACCTGCTGAGCCATCACAAGACGACCTCCACATTTGCCAGAAGTTCCAGCAAAGAGAGGAAATGTGTAATCTCGAATTTGAGCAACAAGAGAACTAGTATTCAAGAGAATGTTTGCTCCATACAGTCTGGAAAATGGTATCTCTAGTTCACGACAAACAGGATCAAGCTTCCTCAGAATTTCAATCATCCCATCTTCTCCACCTTCAATTTTTGTCAAGGTTACATCTAAGTTTTCTGCAGATATTGAAAGAAGAACAGCTCTTGAAGTACTAAGCTTGAAACCAGATTGAAGTTGATCATTTTTATAAGCACCTGATCCCTTATAGAACTCTATGTTTTGACATGACTGGTAATATGATCGGAATGTTCGTCTATAAATGTCTTCTCGCATCGATTCAATAACTGAAGGATTGTTTACATCAACCTCAACATCATTGATATAAATTTTCTTTTCTTCATGAGAATTATTGGTGTCATCAGTAGAGTTTGGATCTTTCTTGGCCTTGGATATAAAATCATCCAAGAAGTTTAACCGGACAGTTAATTCACCAACCTCCTTCTTCAGCAGGTGGTAGTGTTCATCAAGCCATCCCTGAATCGGTTCCTCTTCAATATCAAAAGTTAACTTGCGTAGGAAAAACTTCAAACATCCAAATTTTACTGAACTTGGCTTTCTAGCTTTAGAACTGTCTTTCTTCACCGGAAAAATCATGTTGGTCTTTGCAGCAACAATAAGCTTCAATGCACGCAACATGTCCTCTAGAGCATCATCAATAGCACGCAATTCTAATCTGAATGGCAAACAAATATGAACATCAAGACCTTGAATTACCCAATCCCATATTGTAGCTCCCTTTGGATCAGATGTAGCAGCAGCAGATTTACTAGGAATTCGTGAAACTTGCATCCGGCTACTCTTGACTAGTCTGGCCCCATTAAAATTAAACAAGAGTCCTTCAAGGAGCACTCCTATACGAGCATTCTCAGAGAAAATTGACTGCACCTGAGCCGTAGCATTAACTCCATCTCCTAGCTCAGCAGATATGTTCAACATTTCTACATCAACAGCAAAAACAGATTCTTTCTTCTTTTCAGAATGCCCTGATGGAATAGGAGGAGTTTCATTTTTCCTATTAGAATCTTTTACATCAGACACAACATCTTCAACTTGCTCATTACCCTTCTCCCGAAGCTTCGAATTGTGTAATGCTAATTTTAGCTGCAAAACCAGTTCAATCACTGATAGATGTACATCAGGCTCCCACTTCAAACTAATCTCAGTGGCACTGAAAAGAGAGCATGCAGCATTCTCTTTAAGGCCACCCAATCGTTGTACAAATTTAATATTTCGTATGTCAACTAATTTCACCTTTGATACTGGCCTAGTTTCATCATAATACTCCTGATAGATGGATCTGGCCTTTGCAAGTTCTACCTGTTTGGATCTTTTCTCCTTGTTCACACTCAATTTCAAATTTAAGATTTTAAGAGAAATACAGTACTTTAGTTTCCGGTACTCACTGGAAACAGTGGACATTACATTTGCAGTGCGAGGAGTACCATCTGCAGACACACTTATTATAACTCTACCACCCTGTGAGCCATAATTAACTCTCTTGGGGTCTGGAACAACTGTGTTTTCTAATCCAGTTTCCCCCAATACATAAACTGAACACTGTTCAAGATGGAATTTCAACATTTGAGTTCCTTTCCCTGAACTTTTTGATGAATGTGCCCGGGGCTGTGTGGATTTTTTCTTTGGACCAGAAAGGCTTTTCAATAGAACTTGAAAGGATATTGCAGTAGATATGAATGATTCTACTCGCTCAAAACTTAGATAAATTCCCATGCCAGTCACAACAGCTGATAAACCTAGCACACACTTTGGAGCCTCTTTTTCAGATGATTTTATGTCCTTTTTGCCCCAATCCACACTAACCTTTGTAATGTGCAAAATGTTGGCAGAGTATGATTCAGCACCAAAAATGCTTTCTCCCAAGCATTCTTGATTTTCATTAGCCATTTTGAGGCTTAATTCACCAAGTTCAGAATGCACTGCAGTTCCCATCTTCGAAGTGTTGTTTGCAGATACATGTGTTGATTTTAAGCAACCCTGGATTTTGAAACAATAGATGAATGCTTGTTGGTAAGTGTCTTTACTCAAAAACATTTGAATCAACATTTAAGATAATTTCCTCCAATAGAACACAAAATGATCAAACAGGTACATATATATAGTGACTTGAACAAAAGAAATTTGAAGACTCAAAGAAACAAAACAATCCATCCATTTGATGAGCCTCCAACAAAACACTCAACCAATATCCAACAATCATCCTTTGAGCCTCAAATCTAATATCCAAGTAGCAGTTGCAAATGTCTCTCTTGGTAGTTTATTCTGATCAATATCATTTTAGCCCATTAAATTATTTTACATTGTTAATTTTTGTTTTTACAAAAATTAATACTTTTTAGTTCCTACATTTATTACATTACTACATTGATAAATATAGAGATGGAAAACGTATTAAATATGGTAGGAATTAAAATCAACATTTTGAAATGTTTTAAAAGATAAAGATATATTTTTATCCTTTTTAATTTACATGCATCATTAGTTTGTTGTTTAATAGTTTAAAAAAAAGTCACCTTGTTTTCACTTCATTTCCTGTTTTCAAGAATCTGCAAAGGAGAAAAGAAGTGAAAATAAGGCGACATTTTTGTAGTTATTTATAAAAGTATATTATAAAAAAAGTAAAGCTAAAACAAATCAAATGCACCCTTTTAAGAGAAAAAAAAATACACAATTATGATCTTTTCAACATTAGATCCACAAGCTTGCAGATCAAATGACCTCAATCTTTCGACCTTGTTTTGATTTTGAGGATGGTCGTATTCTTCAATAATAATCTTTACTAAAAACTACTAGGATGTTTTGATACCAGTTTAATAGTATATTTCAAGTATCTTCTGAACCACATTTTCTGTCATCCCAAATTCATAACCATAAGAAAGTTTATATGATTTTATCTTTGAGCTTATCCTTTCTTGATCATCCGAGTGTAACACTTTCTCCTGCTTCAAAAACATATCTGCTTGCATAGACAAAATACAGTTTCAAAACTCAGATATTTGAATGAGTTTGTTCTAATATATTGTTCACACAGTTTTCTGATATTGTCATGTTATCATTTCATAAAAAAAAATAATAAGGACACAAATAAAAACTAGAGGACTCAAATGAGAAAACATATATACTGAAAAAAGTATATTTAATCATGAATCACCACATGCACAACATCACATATAACAAGAACCAATTTATATAGTAAAACTGTTAAGCTTATTTTGATTCACAGATAACAACAATTATGCATATAGATATATGTATATGTATCTATATTTGGCAATACTTACATGATATAGTGGAGAACCAGCCATAGTGAAAAGCCTTATTGTAAGCTCCGAAGTTGACAAGTTACATGTCCATACGATGGTCTTGCTGTCATCAGTTGATTTTGGTTTTACAACAGGAGTTTCGTTGATAACCAATTTTTTCTTCTTATTACTAGGTGGCTTTAGGAGCAACCAAGGTTTTATTCTGCTCATTACGATGTTGCATTTTGAACGTCCAATCTTAATTTCTGTGTCAGCTCTAACAAGCATAACTGACTAGAGGAAGAGACCAAAAGATGAAGTAAGTTTGCACATAAAATACAACAAAAATAATTATATATAACTCATTGTAATATATAGTCCATATCAACCCTTCTTCATTCATATTATGAGATCAATGTCATTTATATATAAACTTCTAAATAAATTCTATTATGAGATTTCGTGTCTATCAATCAACAATTCTCCTAAAAGCTTAATTTGTTAAGTGAATGCTAAAATTCATCTATATCTCCAAAACAAAAGTTATTTCATTGTATGGAAAATTTTATAATTTTATAAATTAAAATATATTAAATTTAAATTGATTTATTTGAATAAAGTAATTTAAATTTATTGACTTTTTTTGCTTAGATGGAATATTTCAATTACTATCAATAATATATTATATTTAATAATAAAAGAAATATTAATATAGGTGATGTTTTTTAGTTGATGTCAAATGTTATTTTTCTAATCGAAATTATTAAAGATTTTTTCAATTTTCATTGAGATGAATTTTTCTTGATTCATATTCGTTAATTCATTACTAAAAAATCATTAAATAGAAACTAATTTTAGAGACAAGAATAATTAGTTTTTATATCGATTAAATTATATACTATTTTAAAAATTAAAAAGAAAATATTGGTACCTAGATTAGTTTTTATTGTTGATAAATAGTTTTTAAATTAGTATCTAATTAGCTACCAAGGTTTTTAGCTACATCCTAAAGTTGGTAGCTACCTATATAGAAAATATTTATCAATTGTAGAACCTAATTTATATACCAATAATTTTTTTAGTCTCTAAATTAGTATCTAATTTAGTCTATATAATAACTAATTATTTTTTATTTCTAAAATTGATTTCTATTTAATGATTTTATTAATGTGATCAATATTGAATGAATCATTTCAACTAATACTAATTGTATTTATTTTTTATTTTTTTTTACATTGTTGATTGAAGTTATTGTTTGACTGAGGACTTTTCAACCAATATCAACTAAAAAAAAGTGTAAGCTAACATTGGTCTATATAAGTCCTATTCAAGATTGGTCACAAAGTTTCTCTAGTCGAAATTAGAAAAAGAAATCTAAGATAATTTTGAACTAATGTGACGATCACAGCCTCGAGGGTGCTATTGGGTAGAGTACCAACAAGACAGTGTTTGAGTAGGAGAGGGGTGATGTTGAATACTACTGTATGTGCTTTATGTCAGACCAAGGAAGATTCTTGTCAACACCTCTTCCTAGAATGCAAACATGCGTGGTGTGTCTGGTCCTTGTGTTTTAAATGGATAGGAATATTGTTTGTCCAACATAATGATCTAACCCACTTTGAGAGCTTTCATATGATCAAGGGTAGTAATTAACAAAACCTAGTTTGGAAAGGGGTATGGGCAATTATAGTCCGGTGTTTGTGGGAACATATAAACTCAGTTGTATTCAACCAAGGAGTACTACTAGTAGATGAAGAAGAAGTGTTCCAAAAGGCTCAACTTAAATCGTGGTTATGGATGAAGCATAAAGCACATAACTTTAACTACTCCTTTGCAGATTGGGTATTGAATCCAATATCCTGCATCAGTAGCTATAAGTAAGTGGTCTTAGGTGGAGCCAAGCTGTCTTGGAAGAGGAAGGAGGGCAGTGCTTTTATGCTGGCTAAAGCAGATGGAAGTAAGAAGAGGTTTGTATGTGAAGGAGGTTTGTGGATTGAGACACTCCTAAAGTGTCTTGGTTTAATTAATTTTATTCTTTGTTAATAAAAAAAATTGAACTAACAAACTGATAAAAAAATAATTCTAACTTACATTATTGGAAAAACAATTGCAATAATGTCAATAGAAAGATATTTCATATTATTGTCTATTGATGAACCTTGATTAACATGGAAAAACAATTACAATAATGTCAATAGAAAGATATTTCATATTATTGTCTATTGATGAACCTTGATTAACATCAGGTTGAAAAATAATATCATTGAAGTCAATAAAAAAAAATTCTTATTAACATCAACCAAAGTATAATTTTATTAATATTGGACAAGAAAATTTTAACTAACATGGATTGATTGAAAAAGTAATCTTAACCTACATTGACAAAAAAAATTAAATATGACTAGGTTAAAACCAACCCTCACTGAGATTTAAAGATAACTCCAACTAACATCAATTAAAAAAATCATGTTTTACATATAAAAAATTAGTTATTAGGTCAAGACAAAGAATAATGTTGTGTCCTATAATGAGTTCACAAGAAAAGTTGTTGTGTATATACAAATGTATCAGTTAGTTAGGTAATGTTGATAATAATTATTGCAAAAAAATCTTTTATACTTAAGGTAAGAATTGGATTTGCTTAACGAATCTCAATTTGGGAGATATAAGTGAGAGAAAAAAACAAACACATGTAGAGTGGAGAGGTTAAAGAGGAAGTAATTCTTGGAAGTTAGGAATCAACTAAATCTCTCTTTTGTTGGAATCAAAATTACTCAAACTACAACTCCAACAATAAGATTATTTCTACTAAAATTTCTCCACATAAACTACAATTTAACCCTTTTATTTCTTTCTAATATTAGGAAAACTTACCAAATATACAAAAATACAAAGGTGTTTTCTATATGGATGACAAAATAACTTACCTGTACAGGGATACACACAAAAGAAACCAAATTCACACTCAATATCTCCAAGATGGAAGAACCAAGTTCTTTAAAAAGCTGTAATGTCAATAAAACAAGAAAAGTTGTTAGTAAGAAGGAAAACAAACAAAAAAATGGAAAATGGTAACACAAGTTTCATCAAATAAACAAATACACTCCATACATGAATTTCACCAAATTCGAGTTGAAAATGAAGACGTGTACTCTCCCCACCATCCTTTGTTGGTCGTGATTTGATGCTTCTGAATTGGATGCCCATGATGTTATTTTCAACATAAAGATTACGTTCACGATGAGTAAAACTCACATTCACCTTTGACAAATTGAAGTTGACCTAATGATAAAACATAATTAAACAGTTGACCTTTAAGCCATTTGAAAAACCCTTTCAACAACTTTTTATCTTTGATTCAATTAAATCAAAATATAAAAGAAACTTATTGTTCTAAAGTAGCATGTAAACTAAATTGGCTCACACACACCATAAACATGAACAAATAGCCACAACCAAAATGTTTAATTTGTAAAAAAGTGAAAATCCAGGAAAAGTTGGTGAATGTAAAGATGCATCACTATATGTCACATATCAACAAGATAAATTTATATTTTGAAATGACCAAACTCTTAATGATAAACTAACGACAAACAATGTGATAGTTATTTAGTGGGAAAAAATCAGTCATTAACTACTTTTCGACTAATATTTTTCACTATCATATAATTTCAGTCACTAATTTCGTCACAAAATATATTAGCAATTGATTTAAGTTATTTAGCGACAAAAAATGTGGTCGTTAAAAGTACAATTTTGTTATTGTGATCCTAACTATTTAAATAGGTCAAATATCTTATTCAATAATTTGAACAAAGTCACTCATTCATAGGTCAACTATATGTGCACCAGGGCTGGAAAAGTATATGAAATCATTAGAATAAATAAAAAATAAAAGCATGTATAATTTCTCTACCTTTTGAGGAAACTTTGAAATATAGCCTGCAATTTTTTCCTGCTTGTTGGTAGGTGGCTTTGTGCTCTTGGGATCAACATTTGATCCTATACTTTTCTGAGAGTCAGAAGAAGACTCTGATGAACTCTTCTTTCTCTCAAGCAACCCCTCATTTGAATTCACAGTGACATCTCCAATGGAAATGTCTACACTCCTTATAACTATACCCACTTCCCTACATCCAAAAGAAGAAGAAAAATGACAACTAAAAAAACCTAAAAGGATGAAAATTAAAAAAAAAAAAAAGAAAAAAAAAAAATAAACCAAAATTTATATATTAAAAAAAAAGATATATATGTAAACAAAATTGAATAATTTTGAGTGTAAAAGATTTTTTTTATTTTTTTTTAG
>Ga0123342_1002081_pt1 | contig 33556 bp, 19 predicted proteins | sample Turbeawhitnodule_FD_89960 | JGI IMG/M metagenome (GOLD analysis project Ga0123342, IMG submission 89960) | Root nodule microbial communities of legume samples collected from Mexico - Turtle bean Mexico white nodule | ecosystem: Host-associated > Plants > Roots > Nodule | place: Mexico: Nepantla... | reverse complement strand
GTTCAACTTGCCCAGAGCCATCGCTCACGCTGTGTTGGACAAGGTGGTTTCCTAGTTCTTATATCTATCCATTTATGTTGGGGTTCTTTAAAAAGTTTGTTCTTGTTCAAAGAGGTTTTGCTTGTGAATATGTAGGGTAAGAAAACAATTGGAAGTGAATGCTGTGAAAGAAGTGACTGTGTGGAAGTGAAAGGCCCCCAGATCTTGAAGGAGTTATATGAGTTGAAGAGAATGCTGACATGTGCCATGCTTTTCAGCAGCAAACGTTCTGTTGCGTTTCTATTTGCTGCGGGATTCGAGGAGGAGGATATCCTCTATAGGAAGAGAACATCTAGGGTACGTTAGTTAATTAGTATAAATTTTGTTGGTGAATTTGTGTTTGGCCATTTGAACTGAAAATGAAGTTTGCATGTCAGATTCTGAAGCCTGCTTTCACGGTTATACGTGATAAAGAATCGAAGAGTTTGCTTGTGTTCATCCGTGGAACGCGTAGCATAAAAGACACTCTCACAGATGCACTCTGTGCTCCAGTCTCTTTCGATCACTTCATTTGCAGTGATCATGAGAGGCATAACATAGTTTCTGGACATGCACATCGTGGTATGGTTGCTGCAGCTGATTGGATTAGAAAACGTTGCATTCCTGTACTACTTGAAGCTCATCATCGATACCCCCACTTCAAAATCAAGGTACTTAATAATGTTACTTAACTTGTTTTATTAATTAAAACTATGCATTTTTTGTTTTTTATAATAATAATGATAATAATATTTCCATATAGATTGTTGGGCACTCCCTAGGTGGTGGAACTGCTGCACTATTGACTTATAAGCTTCGAGAAATTCAACAGTTGTCTTCAACAACTTGTGTCACATTTGGCCCAGGTATACATGTTCAGTGGAGTAACTAATTGACTAGGTTTTGTATCAGAATAAAATTATTACATGATGTTTAATATTAACCTGATGTTAATTGTTTCATAATTGTAATTTATTTTGCAGCTGCCTGTATGACGTTGGAGTTAGCTGAATTCGGGAAACCCTTTATCACTTCTATAATAAATGGTTCTGACATAGTGCCAACACTTTCAGCTTCTTCTGTTCATGATTTCATTGCTGAGGTAACAACCTACATATTTTTGCCAAATATTTATTTGTTTTGTTACAGGTTAATTTCTCATGATGATGTGCCTTAGAAAATGTTTCATTCTTTCCACAAGTAAGCTTTCATGATTAGGTATTGATACTATAATTTACAGGGTCGGATTAAGGATAAAAACATCCTAAGCGCAGTTGGAACTCACTTATCTTTTGCGAAAGCCATTGCAGAACATGCAGTAAACAGTTGCACCGAGGTAGCTTCAAGCTCTCTTCTTCATATTATATATTTGAGATTGAAATCTCAGAGCGTGTTCTATAAGTATCTAGTCTCCTATTAGTTATTCACTAGACACTAACAAGAGTTTACAATTAACTGATTCAATGATCTTAACAACTATAGTATCTGAGTGGCAAGTTTTTATAACTAAACATGTCTCCTTTTTGCATAGTTCATTATATACATCTATTAATTATCTTATACAATATTGATCTTTTTCTATGTTTGAAGGTTGTGAAGAAGCATAAACACTCGTTGTTACCGTGGTCTCAACGTGACACATTGTCAGATAACTTGGTTCAAGCTTCTGGATTATCTGAGACAAGTTTTGAACCTCTTTTAAGTGAAGAACACTTACTCATAGAATCTGTTGATGATGATGATGAATATAATTCTTCCAGGGAAGGATCTGATAATGATGACTCAGATGACGACAATGAAGATGAAGACCAATTGTTGAATCCAGTGGGGAACCTTAAACAGGAAAATCACGCTAACATTTATGCTAGTGTTTGTCCGGTCACAACTTCAACTAGGCGACGTCTTTATCCACCAGGCAGGATCATGCATATGATCCCTTCACATATGTCTGAAAATTCGAACTCAAACCATAGTGATGCTGATGAAAAACATGTCTGCTTATTATATCAAACGCCTACAGAGCTGTATGGAAAACTCAGATTTTCAAGAGGCATGGTATTGGATCATCCCACAACCAAGTATCTGAAGAAGTTGCAACAATTAATCAATAAACTAGAGAAAGAGTAACTCAAATATCGTGGAGGATGGCCAATTAAAGAAAAGTAAATGAAAAAGTAATTGGTACTAATTTGCTTTTCTTGATTCTAATTCTCTAGTTTGTTTATTATGAGTATATATTAGAATTATGATTGTTGAATAGGTAACATGTTGTAAGAATTTTTTAGGAGTTTGTTATTCCTCAAGTCTTTAAATGTTAATTTCTGCTAAAGAATACGAGTTGTATTTGTTTCTTTAAGCTCTATTTATAGAGCCATCCAATAAAGTTTTCATGTTCCTCTAACATAATGGCCGAAGTTGATGTGTTGCCGCATTTAAAACTCGGTCTTTTAGTGAAAATCCTCATCCATTATTTTTCCCAAGCAAAAATTGGTTCCTGAAATATTTATATTTGGGGTATCTAATAGTGAAAATTTTTGGACAATATTGAAATTGTTCATGGTTAGTAAAAGTGTTAACATTCAATCTATTAGCTTCTATTGAAATATTTGTTTTATTTATTGAAAAAATACTTTAACAAACATAGATAAATACACATAATAGAGGTAAATAATTGTGGTTGAAAAAAACATATTAATGTTTAAATGATAAATGAATAAAAAAAATGTTTATAATTTTGAAACCTATGATATTTTATAAAAGTTTTGAAACTTATAGTATTTTACGGAGATTTTGAAACTTATAATATTTCATAAAGATTTTGAAATCCATGATATTTTAAGAAGTTTCTAAAACTTATGATATTTTATTGAAGTTTTGAAACCCATGATATTTTACTGAGATTCTAAAATCCATGGTAATTTAGAAAGATTTTGAAACCCGTGATATTTTAGAGAAGTTTTGACAACTATAATATTTTATGGAAATGTTGAGTTCATAAATGTTATAAGAGAGGCTAACCATGATCTCATGGAAGAGACATTTTCGTATGCGTTATTAATCGCAAAAAGAATATATTCCAACTCATACATACTCTTTTTTGGAAAAAAAAATATAATTAATTATAGCAGAAATGTTTAACAATAACCTGTTGCACTGGCGGCACATTTAAGACCTCTCTCTGATCTGAATCAGAGATTCGGTGTTGTTATGCAAATATAAAGAAAAATTTAAAGGTTTAAGGTGCATTCATCTTCATTAGTTTTTCTAGTGTTTGATGTATGAAATACAATAATAGTCTATTAACATTGATGAAATGAGTGCAGACGCTGGATGAAGTTGTGCATCTCAAGTGTAGAAAAGTAGAAAATGATGAAGTAAGAAACCTGTAACGATATTTATTGAAACTCACCATGAGCTGATTAAATATGGAGTGAAATGAGCAAAAGAAACCGTTGATACCTTTGCAATTGTGGTTGTTCTCATGTTCTCATCATAACTGTAATGTTCGTTGCAGTCTTCACTGTCCCATGCGTTAACATCAAGACACTGGTGTGCCCATTTTTATAAATGAAAAGGAATTTAATATCTTTACTGTATTTGATATAATCTCTCTTCACTTCTATCATTGCAGTATTGATATACCTCGACATTTAGACATCGTGTTATGCTAAAATAGAATTCCTAGGAAGATTGTCCACCAAGAAAATGTTACGCATTAGTTCTTTTTCTTATCTCCAGTATCTATGATGATTGCCTTCTGTGCTGCATTTGTATAGTTTTACAAAAGTTAAGGGTATGTGGGAGTCACTTGGCAACCGTCGCTGAATTTGCAAGTGTTTTGTTTATTTTACTTCTATCATCACAAGTTAGACTTCTAGTTTAGATTTTTCCAATTTACAACATTAAATCCAATCAGCAGTGTCTTGACTTTCGACGGTCGTTGATGGAAGTTAATGTTATAAATGGAGAAAATAGGAGCTTAAGTTGTGATGGTAGAAGTAAATAAAGCGGAACAGTTGTCAATACACCGACGACTATAAAGTGGATCTGATACAACCTAGATTTTTGTTTAATTATACAAAGTGGAACACAAGATGCAATCATCTTGGACACTAGAGACAAGGAAAGGAACCCAAGACTTAACATTTTCTTAGTGACAATCTTTGTAGGAATTCTATTTTAACATCGTAATATCTGAATGTCGATGTATATCAATACTATCAACAATACAACTATTTGGTAAAGTGTTGACAAAATACAACTACCAACAATGGAAAACTCTCATCTAAAATCTTCATTGGGTTAAGATTTGTTCTCCTCTTGAGAATCGAGGTTTGAAGATTATTAACCTTCATAAAAATAACGCGCATCTTCTTAAGTTTGTTTGGAACTTTGCTTATAGCAACAAACCTTGGTCTTTTCTCTTGAAAACCAGAGTTCTTAAATCAAAATATAAGCTTAGAATGATTTATAGATCTTCATCTATTTTGCCTGGAATTAAGCGGTTTTTTTACACTGTTCTTGATCATACTTCTTGGATTGGACTGTTGGTACAGGTACTTTTATTAGTTTCTGAAATGATAAATGGTGTTCTACTACTTCTTAAGAAAAATTGCAGGATTATCTAATGGTCTAGCATTCAAGATACAATCTCTCAGTTTTGGACTAGTTATGATTGCAATATTATTCCTTTGTCTTTACAACATATGTCTCATTTTTTTAATCATATCATAATTAGGGAGGAACATAATATTCCTAATTGGATTCAAGATGAGTTTGGTCGTTTCACTCTTAAATCGGCTAGGACTTTTTATTGGAACCAGGAGTTCCCTATGGTTGGGGTAAATTCATTTGGTCTTCATACTCTGGAAAAATTTTCATGGACGGCTTCTTACAAATCATCATATTCAAAATAAAGATTTGCATATATGTTTTATGTGTACACTGTCTGAAAAGCACGAAAAATCATTCAACATTTATTTTTTGAATGTTCTAATGCTTTGCATATTTGGAGTTGGGTTAAACAGATTTTTCTTACTTCTCATTTCTCTAGTAAGGATAATCTTCTTTCTTTTATTAAGAGTGATAGTAATCCTTTCGTTAAATTGATTAAGCTTGTTGTGATAATTTTTTCTATTTGGATGATATGGCGTATGAGAAATTATGCTAGATTTTAGGATAAAATTGATGCTTATAAGGCTATTTCGGTAATTAAAGAGTTAATTTGTCTAGTGAGAAATTCGTCTAAAACTTCAAGGTATGTAATCCTCTTTCTGTTATATGAGAGTTCCCTTCACCAGGCTGAGTTAAAATTAACACATATGGGACTACTAGGGAATATCCTGCTACTTGTGGAGGTATTTTCCCGTGTGAGTATAAAGGAGTTTAATAATGTTTTCTCTGTGTTTCTTGAAGTTTAGACTGTTATGATTGTTGAGTTTTATAAAGTTATACTTGTTATGGAGGAAACTCAAAAGATGGGGCTTACTAATGTTTGGCTTGAATGTGATTCAACCTTGGTTTGTGTTCCGTTTACTGCTAGGACTAATGTTCTATGGATGTTTCCTAATCGATGAAATACTTGTCTTAATTACTGTGGAAAAATCAGGTTTAGGGTTACTCATATTTTTCATGAAAGGATTGTGTGTGCTGATAAGTTGATTAATTTAGGATTTATTCATAGAGAATCATTTCATTAGTATAATAAGCTTTCATCTAGTCTATTTTTAGAATTAGAATTATTTATGAATAGGTATAGTCTACTTATGTATCGTTTTTGTTTTTGTTAACATATGAATTTTTGGTTTAGTCCTTTTATATTATATATATATATATTTTAATAATACTTATACTTTTTTTTTTCATATGATGACAGATGATTGTTGTTACTTGAGGTGTCAGCCTATCTAAGATGTCATAGTGATACATAAAATAAAAGTTTTTATACTAAAAGTTTTTATACTAAGACATTTGATTAAATGGATTACACTTTTTTTTCCATAAATGAAAAAAAATAAAAAATGAATTTTAAATTTGGAGGATTAAAGATAAATATATTTAGTTTTTTTTTTAAACTTGACATAGAATTTAGATAAATGAGAGCCATAGTTTTTAAATTTTCCAAAAGACAAAACTTATCTTGAAATTAATTGAGAGACTACAAATACATTTAATTTTTTTTATTAAATCGAATTTAGGTAAAACTAAAACCATATTTTTCCTATTAAAAAACATAATTTTCCTATTGAAAAACACAATTTTCAAATTCTCTCCATGTTTTTCAGAATTTAAAGTGAAGAAACCTAGAACAATTGTTGTCCTTGTTTCATTTCATTTTATTCGGTGGAGGGAATGAATGATGTGTGCATTAACTTCATACCAAAAATCAACACTTTCGATTCCTTATGTTTTTCAAATTCCTACAGGAATCCCTCTCCTTCTTTTTTCATGTAACATTCTTCTATTCGAATCCCATTAGGGTTTTTTCTGAACTTCCCGAATTAGTTAAACTCTAGAAAGTTCCGACGTTTGCTTTAGACCCATTTGCAGAAGGAAAAGAAAACACAAAAAAAGCTTCGAACTTGACAGAAAATGCTTGCTGCTGCTGCTTCAGCTTCTCGAAACCTTATTCAACGCGATGCCAGCGTCGGTGCTTGCAGTGGCAGTGGCAATCGAGTTCGCTCTCTTTTTACAGTTTCTGTGATCGGCACAGTCTACCCAATTCGCACTAAAACATGTTACAGTCATGGTTATGGAATCGGTTTCAATGTCCCAAAACAGAGAGCGTGCCCAGGTTTGCTTTTTGCTGTAAAGGGGTTCCTCTCGGATTCATCAAATTCTAATTCTCCACATGGCAGAGTTCCCAGACCTTACCTACCACACCCTGTTAGTTCAATTACCTACTTTTTTCTTTGGGGCAAAACTTAGGTGCAGTTTCTTAGATGCTTTTGCTGCTGTTTTTCAATTATACTTGAAGTTTCACCTCATATGCATACTAAAGGTTTGCCTTAATGATCAACATTGTTATCGAAGTGAAACTTCGATTTTGATTGGAGAGCAGCACCAAAAGTATCCAAAAGATGCATATAAGTTTTGTCTCTTGAACAAATGCTTGTGATTAGTTCAAATTGAATGACTTTGATGCTGATCGTGGTTGTGGAATTGTGTGGATTAGATTTCAAGTGTGGATGGGCGAGCATTGTTCTCAACTTCAACTAAAGATGATGGAAGCCAAAGCCAAAAACCTACTTCTTCGACCATTGCTAAACCCCCACCATCACTTCCTGATGGGCAAGTTGCTGATGTGAAGATCATACGCACACTTGCCAGTTACCTTTGGATGAAAGATAATCTTGAATTTCGGGTTCGTATTATTGCTGCATTGGGCTTACTTGTCGGGGCTAAGGTTAGTGACCAGGTTGCATACTATTCATGGTTATGCTAAGGCTAACTTGCTTATGGTGATTGGTGACCCTGGCTTTTTGTTGGAACTTTGTGTTCAGGTTTTGAATGTTCAGGTCCCGTTCTTGTTCAAGCTTGCAGTTGATTCGTTGACGACTGCCTCGGGGAATGCTGCTGCTCATGCTTCGAGTTCAAGTGGGATGGCTCTTTTTGCAACCCCAGTGGCGGTGTTGGTTGGATATGGGATTGCGCGTTCTGGAGCTGCTGCTTTCAATGGTATTTATGTACTTGTTTTATCTACCTTCTAAACCCGGTCTTATCTATGAGGGTGACATTTATAAGTCTAAATTCTAACGTCTAGGATTCTCAAACTAAACAATTTTTAAGTCATGATTTATGCTGGTTGGACTTGGAGCTATATTTATGTCAGAGAAGTAACTAGATTAGGAGCGACGATAAAATATATCCTTATGAGCTGAAATGAGTAATGGAAGACAGTGCTTCAAATTTCAAAATTAATATTTAAATATATTATTAACATTTCGTTACCTTTAGCAGTGTGTCATTGCTCGTTGGAGACATGTGCTAGGTGCCATAGTTCCTTTTTTCACATGCTTTAGAGGGTTGAATTGGTCAACTTTATCAAAAAGGCAAAATAATTTTTTTGCTATATTTTTTTATTAACAATTTTAAAGGAAATAAAGGAAAATACTTATTGTGAGTTTTAAAAATTTTCATTTTTAGTTGATATTCAGATTATATATATACATAATATTGATATACCTGCTTTAACAGTTTGACCAATGACTCAACGGCTGAACCAGTAATCTAATGTCTCAATGCCCTAACTGCCTCAATGATTGGTCTTAGTTTAATGATATTGGTCTGAATCCGTGCTTGAGAGCTGAAATTATCTTTTACACACTCATTACTCTTTATTGTTACTGCTAGTGGGGTTGACTATGAAATTAATTTATATTGGCTGGGCTCAGGGTGGCTCAATGATAATTTGTTCAACAAAAAATTAGCTCATTTTGTTGGCTTGAGCTCAACTCACTATGAGCTCACAAGTAATTCAAGCTTAATGAACCAATAAAATTTGTATCGACACATTTCAAGTTCATTCCGAGCATGTGAAAGTACACTCTATGCTCATTTATTATTAGACAGGCCAAAATAAACCCAGTTCACGAATTAATGAGTTTTGCATTTTGACCTGTTAGCAAGGCAAGTCTCAAATAGCTCTAGAGCCAGCTTGAGTCATTACCAGCCCTAGCTTCTGATGCTCTCCATCAGGGATATCTGCATGATTTGGTTCCTTTATCTATTTTTCTTTGAAAAAAATGGCTTGCATTTTCATTATTTATTCTGTTAAATTTTATTCATTGGATGCAACTACTTGTGACAGAACTGCGGACTGCTATATTTTCTAAGGTTGCACTGCGAACTATTCGATTAGTATCAAGGAAGGTATGCATACCGTTTCTTGGTTTCAATACATCAAATAAGGATATAAGTAATTTTAGGATATCTGTTTGTATTTTGTATTGATAGAATACATTTATTTAGGATTTGATTTATCTAAAATGATTAAGCGAGAAAATAACAGTGCATCCCTGCTTGTTTTAGAGGCTTGTTTTAGAGTGGTTAATTTTGTGAGGTACATTAATTTAAATCATGGTAGATACACCCGTCACACTTTTTCATTCTAGGGGAGGCATATCCAGAGGTTTAAGTTTTAGATTTAATTCCTCTTTTAATCAGCTTCAATCCGTCTTTGTGAAAATCACACTTTATGTGTTATATGATGTTAAAAATACTCAAATCACACTTGTATCTGACTCTTGTAGGTCTTCTCACATTTGCATGACCTTGACCTTCGGTATCATCTAAGGTATGTGTTGTAATATAATTACTAGGATTTACTCCTACTCTTAGGCAGATTTATAATTGGGCTAACTTATTTGATTTGTGCTGTTCGTATTCCCTTAATTTAGGTTAGATGGAGTTTATATATATGGTATGTGATCACACTTTTTTAAGAGAGCACCTGATCCTTCACAGGTTTTGCTTGTGCCTAAATCCTAGCTGCCTTCATTTTGTCCATAGTACCCTAGCCACCTTCATTGTGTCCATAGTACCTTAGCCACCTTCATTGCTGCCAGTCCTGGATTGCATTAATTTCCCAATAGTCCAGCCACCATTTCCAGTGGCCAGGTTCTTCCTCCTTTGCCGTGAATTGCTATCAGTTGCCAGCCATCATCCACCCTTGGAAAGTGCTTTGATCAGACCAGAGCACCACAACTGTATTTGCAATGTCTAGATTGGACAGGTCCCTAAACATCTCCACGAGAGCCATCCACAGACTACCTTCCAGACCATGGTTTGGGATGCTGCCCCTGCAAACCTTGTCACTGACATTCTCTCTTCCTGTGCCAGGGGTCAGTTGGCCTCATCTTTGAGCAATTTTGCTGTTTGAAGCAGTCTGTCATGGGTTGTTTAATCTTTTTTCTGATTAATGCCTTGCCTTGGACGTTCCTCTGCTGCCTGACACGTATTTGCCATTTCTGAAGAGAGAATAATTGGTTCAACTCTTGGCTTACGTTGATGTTCCCATATTGCTGGGCTTATATAATCTCGATTTACGAAACTGTTGATCTATGTGTGATATATCTTTAGGATATCATGTGATATTTATCTTTAGGATGTCATGGATACTTATCTTTAGGATATCATGTGATATTTATCTTTAGGTTGTCATGACTCATGGATACTTATCTTTAGGATATTGTGGGATATTTGTTTCCCTCTTTTATGTTATTTAGTTTTTTAATTTTGACCTTATTGATATTAACTTCATAATAAACAAGACTTTTTGAAGGTTTGATTAAAAATGAATTATAATTTCACCTTGGAATGCATTGGGAGTTTTTGGTCTCTTTTCTAATAGGCTTTCATGAGTTTTTTGTAAATAGTTTCCAAAGGAGCATTTTTCCTTGATCTCTGATTACTTTTCTGGTTATATTAGTTTCTTCTTAGCTCCCTCCCTTCCCAAAGAAATTCATGAATATTATTAGTTAAGACCTGATTGTTATAAAGTGGCCTGTATATGATTTGGACTTTCTACACCAAAAAAGTACTATGTTTGGAATTTTCAAAGGGTTTGTGGTTGAAGCAGAACTAGGTCAACCATTCAATAGGGTTGGAGTAATTAGCATCTTCTCTTGTAATTCATGATTCATGGCTGATTTTCTGCTCTTGTGAACACCTATCAGTCATTATTTAGGACAGCAAGAAAAAGTTCTGTCTGGAGTCTGCTTGTGGGAGTTGTGTTTATTCACACATTTAAGAACAGCAACATTTATTGTGGTAACTGATTTAAGTATGAACTATTATTAACTAAACCATCAAAGTCACAAAATATTTACCTCTATTTGTGATAGTCTTCTGTTTTTTTAGTGTGTCTATTGTTTAATTGAGTACCACCTTCATTTAGTTATTGTTATTTCCAGCCGAGAAACTGGTGCATTAAGTAGAACAATTGATCGTGGTAGTCGTGGAATAAGTTTCATTCTCTCCTCTATGGTGTTCAATGTAGTACCTACCATGTTAGAGGTACGCCTCAGTTGTTCCCCTTGTTGCTTAGCTCAATGATGTATTCTCCCAATGTTGCTCACTATTAAGCATAGAAAATATTTAGCAGGAACCATATTTTTACTTGTGGCTTCCTGTTTTATTTGAGGTTTCTTTAATGATCTTCGAAAATTATTTTGTCATCCCAACTCTTGCTTCGAGTTTCTTAACAACTTCAGCAGATTTAACATGTGTCCATCCAGATATCTATGGTAGCAGGTATACTGGCCTACAAATTTGGAGCTCCCTTTGCGCTGATTACTTCCTTATCGGTTGCTGCTTATGTTATTTTCACACTGTCTATCACACAGGTATGATGCCTTGGACCAATCTAATCATGTAATATAGTTAAGCTTGGAAAAGTTTGGTACTCTCTTGAATTGCTTTTTGGTCTTGTTACATACGTTAATGACATTGTGACAACCTTGTACACTTTGATGTACTAATACTTCAATTTATTTTACGTATTCGATACCAATACTCTCAGATACTTCACCAGTACATTTAATGAAGTATCCAAACCCATGAAGAACAAATACTTTTACCATGACAATGATTTATAATTTTTTATTTTTTAAATGTTTTAGAAATGTGATTTTAAGTTGGATCCGCACAATTTTAATTACATATTTATTACAGTGTTATCGATATCAAATAACGAAAAATATTAAGAACCCCATAAATCATTTATGAAAATATGTTGGAAGCCATAATGAATTATGATGGAAGCATCGTGGACAAAAAAATACAATATATACATATGGACAATTTAATAAAAATGTAGAAATATAATTGTAGTGCAAAAATAATGAAAGACAACCATAATAATAATATCATGTCTAGAAATTCAAATAACAATAGAATCAAATCAAAACACCCAAAAAAAGGTGGGTGGCGTTGAATGAAAAGGAATTTGAAAGAAAAAAAAGAAGACTTGCATTCAACTGGACTACACAATAACGAAGGAGGTTGTTGAGTAGGGTGACCTATGTTTACATTTTGTTGTAATTTTTGGTATAGGCTGGGTTGTACGGCTCAATTCCTTTTTAAGAGAGAAAACACACTTGGACTAACTAGGTATCTAACCTTCTAGGAAAATAAAAAAGAAAAGGGAGAAGATTAGGGTTTCATCGTCGTGGATTTGGTCACAAGGACCCAAGGCCTATCCTTCATTTTGCATGGGCAAAGTGTTGCCATTTTGCAACTTCTGCCACATTCGTTTCGCAACTCCACTCCATGACACTCAAATCGGCCGCGAAGGGTTGCCATGGAATACCTGCACCGTCACTTCCATTTTGTGGTGAGAAGCCGATTTTTGATAACATTGATTTATTATACTTGAAGATTTTTTTATATATTTTTAAATATGCATGTCACGTGTAGTATGGACTTATTTTTTAAATAAGCATATTGTCATACCGAACATGTATCATATTCGATACAAAATATCGTATATGTGCATGATAGCTTGTACCTCATTTTTACTTTTAGCCACTTGAGTTTTGTAGGTTTAATAATGGTCATTAATCTTTGTTTACAAAATTATCACTTATCTTTTTTGTTTTGTTCCTCCTAGGTTTTGGATAAGATGGATGGTATTGGTTTTATAAATTAATGATGGAAAAACTTGAAAGGAGCATTGTACACTAAGTGTATGAAATCTACTTAAAATGATGAGCCTTATGCTCCAACAATTAGCACTTGATAATTTCTTGGATAGAACTTTGCCATAAAAGTTTAGCCCCTTTTATGAGTATGAAAATCACATACCTTGTGCTTGGATAGGAAATTTTACAATTTCAAGAAATTAAAATACATTGAATTTGAATTGCTTTTATTTCAAATTGTTTAATTTCTTTAAAGTTTTGTTTTGATAAGACAATTCAAATTTATTGAATTTTTGTTTTCTTGTTTAGATAATATTATTGACATTGATCCAAAAGAATTCCTACCAAATGGCATTATTTATGTTGTTAGATATAATTGCGAATGTAATGGGCTTAGCCCATACTTTTGTATGATTCTATATAAACATAACCCTATGTTCACTAGGGTGTGTGCGTGTGCATGTGTGTGTTTTTTCTGCTGGCGTTGTTGCTTTGTCACCATGCTACGGTCACCGTTTGGATCGTCTTGGCTAGGCAACCACCACGCCACAAGAATTTGCGATGATCAAAGTTTGCACGTGCTTTCATGTGCCTCCTATCTGTTGTGCACTGCGCCTCTTTCGGTCGTGCGTGGTGGTGCGTCCGACATTCCTTTTGGCCTTGTCCTATTGATCGAAGCCTTTTGGATTTTAAGGGTTTTTCTCTCTCCTCTAAGGTTCTTCTCTCTCATGTTTATCTATGACCTCTTCCACTATCACTGTGCCTGACCCGTACGTCTATACTAATTATGTCAATGTCCATCTATCCATTACCAAATTAGATGACACTAATTATGATACTTGGGTTTCAGACATTAAACTATGGCTTAAGACTCAGGGTTATGTTAATCACTTTACCCAGAGTACGGCCAATATTGTTGAGAATGAGGTTTCTCGTTGGTTAAAAATTTAATGCCCAATTAGGCATTGTTCTCAAGTCTACTATTCACTCCTCTTTAAAACAAGTATTTCGTGCTTATAAGACATGTTCAAAGATTTGGGAACGTGCCAAATTATTGTATACCATAAAATTCATGCTCTTGTTCATGATTTTAATGCGTTATTGCTTCCTACTTCCACTCTTTCTCAAGAACTTGAATAAAAGTCCAAGTTTTTAATATTATTGGCTTTACATGGACTTCTTGATGTCTACTCTCATGTTCGTGATCGATTTTGGGATTCCATGTTGTGTCCAATTTTACTTCCACTTATTAAACCCTTTTGTGTGTGCCAGGTAAACCACGTGTTAATATACCTGCTTTTACTGATGACTCTTTTGCTTTAGTATCTCAGATTTTAAAATGGTGTCACAAGTATGAACATTATCACAAGCTAGGCCACAATATTGACAGGTGTTATGTCCTACATGTCGTCTAACTCAATCTGTTACAGTTGTCCAAAATGCTCCCTCGCAATCGTCTACTATGGGCCCTACATCTAATACCTCGTAACAGTTTTCTATTTTCAATTAATTTCTCAATATGTATGAGGATCATTAGATCTTAAGTTCCACTACTTTTGTTGCACACACACACATGTACATCTTTTGTTGGCATCACTCAGTCTAGTTCTCCTGGCCGTTTGGTTCTAGACTTAGGTGCCACAGATCAAATTACTGGTAACAAATCGTTTTTCTCTTCCCTGTCTACTAGTGGTTATTTACCTATAGTTATCATGGCCAATGGATCTAGGGTCTCATCACATGATGTTGGTACTATTAATCTTTTTCATTCTTTATCTATTGATGATATTTTTTATCTCCTTGAGTCTCCATTTAAGCTATTATCTATTAGTCGTCTCACTCATTCCCTGATTGTGTTATTTCTTTTCCCAAAAAATTTGTTTGTTTACAAGATCGAAATTCGGGATGGATGATTGACACCAGATGTGAGTCACATGGTCTTTATCACTTTCGGACCTTTACCCATGTTGGCACGACTATAGATTCTCCATCTCTTATTCATGTTTAGGGTTTGGTTTGGAAAATTTAGTAATGTTGTTCAACAATTTGGTAAGACTAGAAGTGAGGCAAACCATTTAGTTTTTTACCATCACTCGAGTGTTGGGTGTATCTATCCGGTAGTATATGTTGATGACATTGTTCTTATAGCCAGTGACCACCATGACATCTCACAGGTAAAGCAACACCTGTGTCACCACTTTCAAACCAAAGATCTTGGCAAACTCTTATATTTCTTGGGGATTGAGGTAACACAATCCAACAGTGGTATTATTATCTCTTCAAGGAAATATGCATTGGATATTTTGGAGGAAACTTGGTTAATGAAGAAAAAAAATCTGTTGCACACCCATGGATTCTAATGCTAAACTCCTACCTAGTCAGGGGAGTCTCTCTCAGATCCTGAGAAGTATAGAAGATTAGTTGAAAAATCGAACTATCTTACCGTTACTCGTTTTGACATTTCCTTTGCAGTCAATATGGTGAGTTAGTTTCTTAATTCTCCACGCGCAGATCATTGTAATACAAACATTTGTATATTGAAGTACATTAAAGGTTCTCCTAGGAAAGGTTTTCTATATGATCACAGTAACCAAACTAAAGTTGTGAGTTATTCAGATGTTGATTGGGCATGATATCCTTTTGATAGAAAATCCACTTTCGAATATTGTGTCTCCTTTGGTGATAACTTGATGTCTTTGACAAACAAGAAACAAAATGTTGAGATCTAGTGCAAAAGAAAAATATAGAGCTATGACCTCAACTAATTGTGAACTTATTTGGCTGAAACAACTACTTAAAAAGTTGTAATTTGGAAAGGTCAATCAAATGACTCTTATATGTGACAATCAGGTTGCTCTAATATTAACTTTAATCTAGTCTTTCATGAAAGGACCAAACATATTAAGATTGATTGTGATTTTATTTGAGAAAAGATTGTATCTGGAGATATCAAGACTGAGTTTGTTAATTCAAATGATCAATTACCGAAGATTGATTTTGCCGATAAAAAAAATCTAAGGATTTTATTTGTAACAACCTGGGCACACATAAAATACACTAGCTTGAAGGGAAGTGTTAGATATAACTGCCAACATAATGGGCTTAGCCCATACTTTTTGTATTATTAATCTCTATATAAACATAACCCTACGTGTTCATTATACACAAAGGATTTATCCTATAGTTCTTTTCCATTAATTTAATAGATGCCAATAGCAAAAATTGTTGCAAACATTGTCAAAAAATAGCTACTACAAACTTTAGATCATAAAATATGGCTTATATCCACTGAAAAATAGCACCAATATTGGTTGAGAAAATCCAAACAAACATCAAGAAAAAGGTATCCTTGACCTTCATTGGCGAATTAATAATTCCAACAAGGACAACTTCAAAATATCTCCTTTTTAACGTTGACTAAAACTTCGACTTACATGAGCCAAAAAATAGTTTCATTAGCATCAATAAAAATCCAATCTTTCATCAGAAAAAAAAATAGTTCTACCAATATTGGTTGAGAAATAGTCCTACCCAATGTTTTGATGGATGTTAGTCCAACACAATCCTTATCGACTTCAACTAAAAATAATATTTGTTGTGTTAACCAAGAAGGTTGTGTATTACATCATTTGAAAAATACGGTTGATATTGACAAAGAAAAGTGTAACTAATGTCAGTTGAGAAATAATACTAACCTTTATCGACAAAAAACTATGAGAAACTTTAACATGAAAGAAACACGACATTATTTGAAAAACGATCTGATGATGTCCTTGATCAAAGCCGAGTTGAAAGTGTTCTGACTAAGGTTTAAAGAGAAAATGTGAAGAGAAAGGGACATGGATTTGGGAGAGAAAGGTGTACTAAAGATTTTTAGTTTTTACTGATTTGGTGGAATTTGAAATTCTTTAATGTTAAGTTATCAAATTACTAAAAAATTTCTAAAATTTCAAATTCTTTTTAAATTATACATGCAAACAACATATTTTGTCATAAAACATTTCAAATTTTCTATAAAAATGAATTAGCTCTTCAAAATTGTCCATCCAAATGCATTAATAAAACACATTTAGTAATTTGCAGTTTTGTTGTGTGAAATGCAGTTTCAGTTCTCAGTAACAAATAGTTTGCTTTTCATTGGCCAACTTATGTCTTGGTGGATAGATGGATTTGAATACGATGCAGTGAATTTGTTTAAAAATTAATTGATTACAGTATTCATTAACTCATGTTTTCTGGTTTTCTCAGTGGAGGACTAAGTTCAGGAAAGCCATGAATAGGGCAGATAATGATGCTAGTACAAGGGTTATTGATTCACTTATTAATTATGAGGTGAGCATTTTAGTCATTGATGCCATTTTTTTAATGTTATCTTCGTTTTAGTGTTTTTATTATCACTTTTTCTTTTCTTGTTTTACAGACTGTCAAATATTTTAATAATGAAGTTTATGAAGCTGATAATTATGACAAGTACCTGAAGAGTAAGTGATTAATTTTCCTTGTTAAATTGGGTGTGCAAAATGGCACTAGTTATTTTGTATATTATAAATGCTCATATATTGTTCTTTGCCTATTTATATGAACATTATTTCATAGGTTTGTATAGGCATCTCTCACTTAAGCTAGTAATGAGCATCAACCTTTAATTTCACACTGTTGCCTTTAATCTCACTTAAGAGAGCATCTAATCTTGCTTAAGTGAGCTTTTGAGTTCCAAGATTAGGTGCTTATTGATTTCATTAACTTAAGCAAGCCTTTATATTTTGCTAACATGCCTTCGATGACATTGCTCATGTGGGAGATCATCTAGACACTCAAGTGAGCTTAATGTGTTTGCTTGACTCAATTAGATGCTTCACTAAAGTGAGGCTTTATGTTCCTCAGGGTTTAGATGTGCTGCCACGAGTGGCAGACAATAGTGGTGGTGATGCGATGTTGAGAGGTGCGTGAGGGTGTGCCAGAGCCGCGATCTTTGCAGTGTGGTGGTTTCCTGACCAAGACGATCTAAACGGCGGTGTCATCAGTCCAAAAGGCAGTGGTGGCGGTAGAAAAAAAAAATCATCGATGAATAGTGGATTCACCAAGAAGTCAAGGATTTTACCCTAGTTCTAGATATCATGTGAAAATAAAGTGAAAAAGAAGTATAAGATTAATCCCTTGGGAATAATGAACCAATAGGATCGTGTATTTATAGATAGGAAACACACAAAAAGTATGGGCTAAAGCCTTTACATCGAACAAGATCATCCAAAAATATCTAGTCTCAAGCTCGAGATGTCCAATTCTCAATATAAGGGGGTGTGTGGTAGAGATCCCATATCGATTAGAGATATGGTGAAATTAAAGTGGATACAAATCTCATCTTGCAAGCTGATTTTGTGAGATGAGTTCGGCCTAAAACTCATTTTCTAAGATGATATCAATTGGACCTATGGATCATTTCTTATTAAGTCGTTATTGGATCACCCATAAATATTTAGTTCCATATTCGAGGTGTTCGGTCCTTGGCGGGATGGGGTATGTTAGATGTCCCACATTGACTAGAGATACGGTCAAATTATAGTATATAAGTTAGTGCAAAACTCACTTTACGAGTTAGTTTAGCAGTGTTGTGTTGAGCCTTAATCCACTTTCTAAGAGGTGGTGTTCTTAATTGCCCTAACGTCTATCTTATTCCTTTTCTAGGAGGGGGTATGTTAGATGTCCCACATTGACTAGAGATACGATCAAATTATAGTATATAAGTTAGTGCAAAACTCACTTTACGAGTTAGTTTAGTAGTGTTGTGTTGAGTGTTAATCCACTTTCTAAGAGGTGGAGTTCTTAATTGCCCCAACATCTATCTTATTTCTTTTCTCCTTTGTGAATGAGGATTTGTTATTCCATTGTATGCTTTCTTCTGGACTCTAATCTTTTAATATCTTATTCTTTCGACAAAATGGAAAATATTGGCAGCTTCTCTAGTTTCATTGGTGCTTCTCTTATTATTTTTTATCATTGTCTAGGATATGAAGATGCTGCTCTGAAAACCCAACGAAGTCTTGCTTTGTTGAACTTAGGTCAAAATATTATATTTAGTACTGCTCTTTCATCCGCAATGGTGCTGTGCTCTCATGGGATCACGGATGGAACGATGACTATTGGTGATTTGGTAAAACTTTTGTCAAATATAGTTCTAGTTTGAGGGTTGGGTAGCTTTGCTCCATTGAAGCTTTTATTTGTTCTTTAATGATTATGTTTACTTTCATAGACAAAGGACTCCTTATCCCCCAATCTCTTTGTAATTATCTTCTCGCTGCCATAATGAATATCTTCTTTTCTTTAATTAATCTAACTTCAATATGCAGGTAATGGTGAATGGACTTCTCTTCCAACTATCTCTTCCACTTAATTTCCTTGGTAGTGTTTATCGTGAGACTATACAGAGTTTAGTTGACATGAAATCCATGTTTCAGTTACTTGAGGTATCTTCCCTGTGAAATTTTAGTAAATTATCTTGAAGCTAATTTGAAATGTGTTGTTGATTATGAAATTTCTTTCTTTCACCTCGTATGTACCAACATGAGTTCAAGATACAGATTATTGCTAGAATTTGTTGGCTTCATGAATAATTATGTAAATTTCTTCTTATTGGAGATAGTATTGTGTTTTCCTAATTGCTAGGTGGTTGTTTATTTCTTTCTTTTGATCAGTTTTCTGGATTCTTGTGAACATGGTGTAATTGCAAAAGAAACATCTTCTGTGTTATTTTGTTCTTAACGTCTGTATTTGTTCTTAAAATGTATGCTGTTTAGTTATGTGATCATTCTTACTAGATCTAGAACTTTCTGACTGTGATACTGCTTATTTTCTTTTTCTATAATTAAATTATTATTATTACAGGAAAGAGCAGAAATCAGGGATAAAGAAAATGCACAGCCTCTTAGATTTAATGGGGGGAGTATCCAATTTGAGAATGTACATTTTAGGTGCGTGATTGCCTCTTTACTAGATTGTGTTTTACCATTTGTGTAGATTGAATTCCGGCTAATATATGTGGTAATATTAGTAGAGAGAGATTGATGTAGTAGAAAATTAGGAAGCCAAATTTGTGTCGGATGCAGTGATACTTAAGAATTTTGACTTATATTCAAGTGATTGTATGTTGATGCTTTCTATCTCCAGTTACCTCACAGAAAGAAAGATACTAGATGGAATATCGTTTGTTTTGCCAGCTGGTAAAAGTGTTGCAATTGTTGGGACTAGTGGAAGTGGTAAGGTTCATCATACTAATTCTTTATTTTGTAAAATTATTTTACATGCTAAGCTGTCCTTAGAAATTTTTTCCTGCTGCCTATTGCTGGAGATTGCCAATGGTATGGAATTTCCTGATTTATTTTTGCTTTTTATCAATCATTTGCAAATGGTTTTCATATAGTTAATTGAGAATGGATGCAGGTGGCAGCTATCTGCTACCATTCTCCACTCACTAATTGACGTCAATGTGTTTCATTTTTTGCAATGTGAAGTGCTACCGTACTAGCAGCTTCTATTACCACAGAATTCAATCCTAGATAGTGGAGTGGGCAAAGTGGGTGATCCAGTGGGGTAGATGTGTGCTGACAGTGGAATGACCGCTATTCTATTCTTCTACATACATTTATAAAAGCTCAAAAAGGGAAAATAGATCAAAATTCATGCACTAATAATCATTAATAATAATATCAGTAATAATTCATGTACATAAACAAAACATAAAGTATATCGTAGTTCATAGTTGCCAATAGTTGATAGCAGTAGTAGGCAAAGCCGGTAAAATTGTTTTGGCCTTATGGGTCGGCCCAAATAGCCAATAAAATGTTATAAAAGCTCAAAAAGGGAAAATAGATCAAAATTCATGCACTAATAATCACTACTAATTCATGTACATAAACAAAACATAAAGTAGATTGTTATGGCCTTATGGGTTGGCCCAAATAGCCAGTAAAATGGGTTTGGTTAGGCTTGAAATAGGTTGTTTCTTCCTGCACCTCCATAGCTTCTCCAGGCACCCCCATAGGTTAGGCGAAAAGACCATTTTGTCTTTAAAAAAAACTTCTAGATTCTACAATCCAGAATTTTTTTTTTTTTTTTTGTTTACTCCTCCTGGATTCTACAATTTGGAAGGTATTTTCTTATCCATAAATACCTTATGGATTCTACAATCTGTAACATATATTATTTTTCTTTAAAAAAATCCATTTCGGATTACAAAATTCGGAAGGTGTTCGTGGATTTGGTAATAGCTTCTGGATTATACAATCCGTACCCCCTTACTATAATGAGTATTCTGAATTGTACAATCCAAAATGTAATTTTGGATCTGACACTTACCTTAAACCCTATCCCTAAAGCTAGGTGCATACAACATAAATAATAATTAAATAACATTACATTTTAACAAGCTACTTCTGCATTTGTGCTTATAAGCTAACTTACCTTTTTCGTTGACTTGTACAAAGTTTATAGCTATATCTGCTTCACAAATGCAACATAGTATTCCAAAAAGATGGACATATGTATGAGATTTTAGCTCCTAGAAAACACTTTCTCTAAGATTATAGTTGACTATACACAATTCTTTATGGTTGTGGATGGTTTTATTAAAAAGAAGCTCCTTAAGGTGCAAATCCTTATGTAGAAAAACATTAGACAACTTGAATTAAATGGATGCTTGCATGCATAACTCAAATATTTTTATAAGTAATCACAATACAATACGTATGTAGGTTTAATGAACTTTTCTATTCCAGAAACACTTAAGGCATGTTGGGAACATGTCCCTCAATTCTTGGAGTGTAACTTATATATTTGTTGTGAAACTTCGGTTAATGTGTATTGGTTTTAAGATAACTTCTAACATGATATCAAAGCCTATATGTCATCTTGGTAATGTGCCTATTCTAATAGGCTCACCTCTTCCAAGCATGCATCTATGGAGGGAGGTTGATATTACACATATTTTTATAGGTTTCACTTGGATTAGGATTTAAATTGACAATTATGGTGACAACTCAGTGAGGATTGCCACTGGACACGAACTTAACTAAGTGGTTAAGTAAGTGTGAAGGTTCTCTTCAAAGAGGAAAAGGCAAAATGCACACACTCTAATTGATGATGAATCGTGGAAACGAAAAGAAGCTACAAGTAAAGACAATGAATAAAAGGAATTGAACAAGACAAGATAAAGGATGAAGACACTTAGATGGATGAAAAGTATTTGATGAAGGTGGAAGCATAGAGGTAGTCACGCCACTTGGAGGAGGGATCCAAGAGAAGTGAAGAGGAGTAGCCACTTGAAGCCATCCAAGATAAGACTCAAAGGAAATTTTAGAACACTCATAAGTTCACTCACACAGAGTTTGTTTACTCTAAATTCAATGTGATTTACAAGAGGGGTGACCACCTATTTATAATGATAGTTACCATGTGATTAAGGCATGGAGGAAATTTTTGAAATTCAAAATAAGGTAGCTTAACTCCTAAAAATGTGCCACTAATTGTGGATCTAGAAGGGGTCACACTTTACACATTTAAGCATGTGCTTAATGTAAAGTGTGACTATGTGGGCTGCACATGTGATGCATTCTAGAAGCTAGGGTTTCACCGTCCTATGGGCCATGAACAAACCCAATTTATTCTATTTAACACCTCTTTTAAAAGATTAAAAGAAAGAATAGTTGGTAGCTTGGCCCATGCTCTGGTGTTTTGCTCTTGATGATGAATGGTGGGGCCTTCTGACCTAGCCCGAGATGCTTGACCTAGCTTTGAATATTGTTTTTTGCTCCTGATCATCTTCTTGTAAGGTTGGGCTAGTTTAAATGGTGATGCTCCATTCATGGTTACATCAGAGGTTGTTGGGAAGTTCCACATTGCCTACTTCAATTCCTGGATTGCAGCTTATAAATATATGTTTGCTTCATGCCAATTGATTTTAAGATTAAATTTGACAAGTCATACTCTTTAAAAAATAGAACTTGTGAGGACCTTATAAATTTTAAATTTGTTATCATAGAATTTTTTAAGGATATAATGCTTTATATGCATTTGGTTGCAACAATAATTATAATTTTCTCTTCTACATTTATTATCCTTAGGACTTAGTCCATGTATGCTATACCTTTCCCACCAACAGTGATGGGTGTATAGTTTTTTTGGAATTAAGTAGCCATTGGATTTAGAAAGGGCTGATCTGCTTCTGCAGGAAGTTTTGGATCCATTTGCCCTAATTGCTACCTTTTTCAGGTGGCCTTCTTCATGGCATGTAGCCATTTCCTTTCTGAACCAGTTGAATCCCGTGTTCTGGGGTTCCTCTCTAGCATAGGTCTGTTTGCTCAGGCGGAAACCATCATCGTTCTAAATTTTGTGGGGTAGAAGCTTGCTAGGAAAATGTGTTTTAATGGATTTTGTTAGGATCCAATTTGAATATATGGAAGCTGAGTTATATAGGAAGTATAGGAATCTGGTGCAGGGTTAAGGCCTTGAGTTCTCTAGTACAATGAAATAGCTTTTGTGGTGTGGTTCTCCCAAGGTTATTATAAAAGCCTTTTTTGTGTCGTTTTGTGAATAATGGACATTGCTATTGCATTTGATGGTCACCAACTTGGAAGCAGTTGGGAGATTGTGTTAAAACCCATTCATGCACTGCATCTCTCCATATGATTTTTCATCTGGTAGTTGGTATATGTGTCTGACCATTTCAACTATCATCAGTTGTTGTAGTTTTAGTATGTGATCTCTATTTGTTTATTATTGATAATTCATTGCTTCTTGTTTTGAAGTTTTGGCTGTTGGTTTACTTAATTACAACCATGGCTATAAGTTAGTTGGGAGAGAAGTTGTGTTTTTTGCCTAGCCAACCTCATTTGACCACACTCTTCTCTTTATAATGGCCTTTCCTATGATATTGAAGTCTAGTATTCTTTAGTTCTTATACTTTATACCTACTCCTAAAACATGAAATGCCTCAGTAGTCAAATTTAAATATGGTGCCTGTTGCATTTTCTGGCTTTTGAATATTCTCTGGGGTATAATAATAATAATACATGTTCATTTCTGACATGCTTCAAATTTGTATTTCTGGACAGGAAAATCAACCATTCTTAGATTGCTATTCAGGTTCTTTGATCCTAATTCTGGAAGTGTAAGATATGAATTTGATACTGTAGTGAGTTTAAGCTATATTGCCATGATATATATTATATACAGTTTCATCCTGTCTCATTTGTACCGTGAGATGCATGATTTTTAACACCTATATAGTTCTAAAGATGTGTGTATAGGCTTCAATAATAAATGAACTATATAAATTGAGGTTAATCTGGTTAGTTACTTATCTATGGGTAGTTGACAAGTAATCAAGCTAAATGTTTTGGTTCTGATAGATGGATTTATATTCCATTATAATATATAGAATACTAATCCAAGTTTAGCATGCTTTAGTTTACAAATCAATGATCTTTTGCATGGAACTTATGTTAGAAAAACAGCATAACCTGGATGCAGATGTTGCATCTATCTACTAGGACTTATGCATGAAATTTCTCATCAGACTCTTGCCATTTTGTGGGTAAAACTTCTGTTTGCTTTATGAATTTCTAGCCAGTAATAGTGGATACTACTGATCACTTCTTGCAAGCAGGTTCTCTTTATAATTAAGGCTTTTGATAGAGCCCAATGGCAGTTTTTAACCGCCATCCTTGTAACTATGCCACAAATTAGTAACTAGCATAAAGTTTGGGTGTTGTCTTTTATCGTTAAATTACATGGTTTTTCTCATTCTCATTTTTTTCTTTGTACTACAGATAAAGATAGATAATCAAGATATTCGGGACATAACCCTTGAGAGTTTGCGGAAGTCCATTGGTGTTGTTCCACAAGATATTGTAAGTTAAACAAAGCACCTATCTCTAAAATCTCATGTCATGTTGCCCCTGCCAGATGTTGCAGGTTGTGAAAACCTAAATGATTGTGGACAGGTACTTTTTAATGATACTATATTTCACAACATTCACTACGGTCGGCTTTCTGCAACAAAGGAGGAGGTAACTTCTCCTGTAATGTTGTGTCTCTGCTTGCTTCTTCACCTTGCAAAATTCCACTGCTAGGTTCCAAGTTATATTTATTACTGTATGCATGCAGGTCTATGAAGCTGCTCAGCAAGCAGCAATTCATAACACTATCATGAATTTTCCCGATAAATATTCAACTGTTGTCGGAGAGCGAGGGCTAAAGGTTATAGAAATTCCCTCTTTTTTAAAATATATGTTTCTCATTATTGTTCGTCTGTGTAATAACTTGTTCAGGGAATGGAGGTTTATGTGTTGCAAATCTTAGATCACTGAAAGAAACACCCACAATGTATATGTATTGAGAAAATCTGATGTTATTAACTTATAAAAGCACATGAAAATTATTTTAAAACGGAGCTAAATTATTGTTTAAAGAAATTAGAAAAGAAGTTCTTTAAGTGAGAGGAGATGTGTCCTTTGTGGCTAAATTTCCATATATTTATTAAGGTTTTGTTTCAAAAGTCATACCTGATTAGTCTAAACCAAATTGTAGATTAAAAACTCTGCATCAAGAATTGATATTTTTTAGATTAAATTGTTAAATATAATAAGAGTATTTACTTAGTTATATTTTGTATGTACATAGTTAGAGTATGTACTTAGTTATATTTTGTTGTATACAATAAAGCCGTTAGTTACTAACAAAAACTATCTCTTTCTGTTGTAGTTAACTATAAATATGCTTGTAAGATTCCTCTTTCACAAGTAAATAAAATGTATGCAGTTTACAAACTTCTCTCTCGTTCAGTTTCTTTTACAAAGATCTGATTATATAAGGTGTAAAAGATCTACCTAGGGATCTTATTATGTTTATGAGTGTTGTAATGTCTACCTAGGGAAATACAATCCCATGTTCCTACATTATTTTTTCTTCAAATGATAAAAGTTTACAATGAAAAACTCTTAAAAATTTAAGTGAATGGCTTTTCTTAACAGTTAAGTGGTGGTGAGAAGCAACGTATTGCCTTGGCTCGTTCATTCTTAAAAGCACCTGCAATTCTGTGAGTATTCTAATCATATTATCTACTTGACACTTTTTGTTGTGTGTAGCATTGTATTTTTATATTTACCAAGTTCCAGATGAAAATGAATTGTCTTTATGGACTGAAATTATTTTAATGAATTTGTCTACATTCTTCCCAAAGATGGAATCAAATAATTTCTATTAAGTATGTTTATTGAATTACCTTTTCTCAACAAGAAAAAGATTGAACTAAGTAAGGAAATAAAGAATTATTTTATTGATAACAATCACATTAATTATATTCTCATCACCTTTATTTTTTAACAAGGAAACTCTTTAAAATAAGGAAATAAAAATATGTTAAAATGAATAAGAAAATTGTAAATATATTTTTTCTTAATCCCTATAGGGATATTTTTATCCTAATAATTCACTATTTAATCCTCTCCCCCTCAAGTTGGTAAATGATTGTAGATCATTTTGAACTTGCTTTCAAGATTTTGTAATCTACCACCCTAAGGAAGCTCTTTAGGGAAATGTCAGGTACTTGAGGTCCTGTAAGGATATGGGTTGTTGTAACCCCAAGACTTCTATCAATTTCAATGTGTTTATCATGTTGTACTAGATTATAGGCAATTATCATGGTTGACTTGTTATCTATCTTATTTTAAAGTTATCTAGTATAATTTTCATCCTAAGTCCTTCACACACACACACCCCTTGAGCAAGGGCTCGAAATTCTGTTTCTGCACTAGAATGGGATAGTCTATCATGTTTTTTACTTGTTCAGGTTTCTCCAAAAAACATGTAGTTCACATAGGTGAGTTTTCTTCTTTCCTGAATAATAGCCCCTTACCTAAACTTGACTTGAAGTACTAAAAAGAATTTTGTCCACTACTTGCATGTGTCTTTCTCTTAGATCATGCATAAACGAGCTTACCACACTAACTGCATAAGTAGTGTTGGTCTTGTGTGTAATGGATAAATGAGTTTTCCTACCAATATCTGATATTAGGCCTTTTCTATGAGAGCTCTATCGGCTTCTAATTTTATGATTTAGTTCAATTGAAACTCCTAACGTTACTTCCCAACTTATCTGTATCTTTGAGATCAGGTAGATACTCTTTTCTTTGGGAGATGAAAATCTCCTTTTTGGAATAAGCAACTTTTATTCCAAGGAAATACTTGAGTTTTGTGTAATTTTATTATTAGATCCTTGTTATTTTCTTAGTGTTTTTTTAGTCCATATACTATCAAGCTATGAATTTCATCGGGACAGAAATCTAAATTAGATATTTTATAAAAGAATTATTAAGAAGTAGACTTCAAGTCTAACTCAATCTTATAAAAGCAGTTTATAAGGTAAGATTTGCATCCACTTATATATTATTAAGTATCCTAATCTGTACTCGATGTGGGATCTCCAACACTTCCTCTCACGGATCTCTAACAAGAACAAATGCGTAAAAAGCATTGTAATAATAAAATGAATAAAATACGAGCAAATGTGGAAATAGAAAATTGCTTTTTAGACAATAAACTTATTCAAGAAATAAGGGGTACACAATAATGGGGGAAATTTACTTAGTGTCAAGGACTATCACCAAAACATAATAGAAGTAAATATCCTTCTACTGCATAGCTGTCGAGGAAATTTCCTTTAAGAAACCATATGTGAATATCCAAAGAGGCCAAAATAGATATCCTGACAGGGTATGAGGACGTACTACAAAAAGTAGGAAAATTAGAAGGAAAGGGTCTTACCAGATGAGTTTCTCCGTAAGTTCTTGTAGAAAAGAACAAAAATATTGATATCAGCTCCTTCATAAGATAAAATTAGTTTATACACAAATTAAAAAAGAAAAATAGAGAAGTTATGGAGAAGCTAATTTCAATTTTTCCTCAATCTTTTTTCCTAAAAAGCTTGTGGAGAAGTTCGTACAAACATATCCAAAGGATATAATCTTATTAGACTCGTTATATTTTGGAGCTCAAATATGTTACATGTGAATATGGGTACAAATCAGGCATTGAAATAGGGTATGGAAGAACTTCTAAAATCTATGATACGGGTACAATAGGATTTTAGATATGAAAATATGAAAACATAAAGATTAAAGTAGTTAAATAATAAGATAATTAAAGGCACAAGTTTATGAAGGCAGTGAAATAGTAATTTGTTCTGTTTAGTAATACATCAAATCACTGGATAATACAACTTGGTGCTTTACATGGACTAATGAGTGATAAGCATCCATGTGTATTCAACAAGTCCTAGTACTCTGAAAATACCACTATTGAAACCCTGAACTAAACCCACTCACTTCCTGCATAACATGTTGAGTGTTAATTTCATCTCTATGTGCTTGCCATGTCCTAAGTTCACCGTTTTTCTGTTAACAACAGATAGACCTTGCAAGACATGATCAATTTGAAGGGACGCTAGTCCAATTAGTCATTTCCAATGCAGTTGCTTTCAAAGGTTGTTAAGCAACATTGCTTAACAAAATTTACAATTGTGGAGCGAATGATATGACATTGCTTAGATTAGTACCGTTGGTGAGAAAATCTTATTCTTTGAATGAGAGAAATTAGTGGAGATAATTCTTTTGGTATTAATATGGGATAAGACTTACAAAATTAAGTTAAGCATTTACTTTCAGCAACCTTAACATTAGAATGAATTTTTGTGCAGAGTGCTTAAATGTATGCGGCATTCTGAGATCCACAAAATTAAGATAAGCAACCATACATTGTGAATGTTGTACATCTACAATGGGATGTTGAAATTGTGACTTGACTTATTTACTTAAAATTTTCCGCTTATAATAGTATCGTGATGTGTTATCTAATTAAAATTATAAATATGGTTATGGTAAATAAATAACCTATAGGTCCCTACTGAGATTTTGTGGTCATGATGCATTTCTAATTTAACAATCTGATCTAAATTCTAAATATGATATACTTTGCCACTCTTCAATCATGGGAGATCCCTGTGATTCAGATAAAGTGGGAAGCATCAATGTTTGTCAACATAGAATAAATAAATGTTAGTCTTATTTTAATTGCTTCCCTTTGCCTTTGTCCTGTCTCTCGCTATTAGGTTGTGTGATGAAGCTACAAGTGCTCTTGACAGCACAACAGAAGCAGATATTTTAAGTGCGTTAAAGTCAGTAGCAAAAAATCGGACTTCCATATTCATTGCTCACAGGCTTACCACTGCAATGCAGTGTGATGAGGTAATCTCTATCTGGTTTTTATGTCCTCAAACAGTACTTAGTTCCTAGATTATGTGTGTCCTAATGTGCACCTGTTATAACAAACTTTGTGTTTACATAGATTGCTCCAGAACATAGTTACTAGTTTTTTTATCTAACAGTAATCATATGTATGTTGAAGTTGGACACATCTTTAAAAGTCAAGACATCATAAAATAAACGCATCTCAGAACAGTAGGTTATTTGCATTAAAAGCTTTATTTGCCCAATGTTCAGATTATTGTCCTGGAAAATGGGAAGGTGATTGAGCAAGGATCCCATGAAGTACTCTTATCAAAAGCAGGAAGATATGCACAACTGTGGGGACAACAAAATAACTCAATTGATGCACTTGATACAGCCATCAATGTGGGAGCATAAAAAGTAATAGAAGGCTTCGCCCTTCCTCTTGGTGAGAGAAAAAAGACATAATGCAGTGTTAATAGTCCATATACTTCATTACAATTTTGAAGTTTTGTGATAACTAGTCTGTTGTAAGCTTTTCTTATCCTCTAGTACATTTTGTTTTGTTTAGCTAGGCCAATTCTTGCAGCAGGGAATATCAAATGTCATTTCATGGGAATTTCAATTCTTTGTACCAACATATATAAGTTATTGGTCTTCAATGACAACACTTGTACACATCAGTCCAAGATGATTGAAGGTTGAATGAGTTTTCTGCTGACAGCAACAGTTTGTATTATTGGATTTAGATTATAGATTGTGGAGTATCTATTGTTGCATAAACTAAAGCACTTTCAACTAAATAAAAATGATTTCTTGTAAATCAAGCCCCTGCCTAAACTGTAACAGGACCAGCTTTTGGTGTACTTTCCCATTATGAAAAAGAGGCGTAATTTAATAACCCACATCCATTACCAACCTTTATTTTTTATCTTTTTTTAGCAAAGATTCTTATAAAAGCGTTTTTAGGCTATTATTGTAATAAAAGAATGGTTTTCTGCATATGTAATTTGTGCATTGGGATATTTTTTTTAGTAATGGTGGAATTATAATATAAAATGGAGACTCTGAAATGCGATACATTCTGTCTCTATCAAATTTCTTTTTGTCCAGTAAAACTTATTTGAAATTATAATACCTATTTCAATTATACTTTCTACCTCATTGAGATTCAAGAATGTGCATCTTATTAAAGGTAGGCTTGATTGCTTTTTGTACTTATCTAGTTCTAATTGTGACAATTAGGCAGTGTTCTTATATGTCTGGTCCATCTATTTTTGTCTATATTGTTATTTCTCTAGTGGTTATTGGTTAAGAGTGCAAGGGTTAAAATAAGAATTTTTCATTTAAAGTATTTTGTGTGGGACTAATGATAGTACATAACAAGTAGTTAAAATGAGTGAGGTACAATACAAAAGGATTTATTTTGTTTTTCTGTCTCCTGTACTTTCTTGTTTCTTCTTTGTCTAGGCTACTTCTTTATGATAACCATACTTCCTTCGTAAGAATTTCAGTAATGTAATAATACATACAAAGAATTTCTTTGTGAACATACTGATATTTGTTTCTTTGAGTTTTACACATTACAAATTGGTACACTCATTGAGTGAAGACAAAAAATACTAGTATGAAAAAACTCACATCCAAAATTAAGCTATCTTCATATGATATTTAACCTATTATGGAGATAAGAGAGGTTTGTGATGAAAAGAGATTGTTAGGTAGCAGTACTGTTAAACTGTTTGTATTGGTTAGTGTCTTTCTCTTTCTGTTATATAAACAGTTGATAGTTCCTTCAAAATTCATGGTATGTTGTATTACATTTTATTGTAATTATTCAAATTGACATAAATAGATTATGTTTAACTCACAATATTGGCTAACCATGTATATGGTATTACAAGTATTCTTTATCACACATTTTTATCTGTGATATCAAGTATTTATTTGTTTAAATCAATCAATCTAACAAATAATTTAAATTAAACCAATTAAATTGACTCGTATTGCTAGCTTAATCAAAAGCAACTCAAACCAAACAAATCAAATTCAATGGTAATTGGTTGGAAGTATTTTATTTGTACTTTACTAATCTAATTAACTCAAACAATATATATATTGAAAAATTATTGTCAAATCACGTATTGATTTTGTAATTTTTTCTATTCTTTACTTAATGTAAGTGAATATAATAAAATATGTTGCTTATGTTTTTTTAATGATGAGATCATTCCTTTTTTTTACAAAATTATGAATTTTTTTTCAAAAATATAATTTGTAAATGTGCTGGGTTTTTAACCAATGTGTACTTGATCGAGTTAGTTTGCTAAAAAACATTGAAAGTCCAAACAAATGAAAATTAATTGGTCTGAATTTTAAAAAAAAATCTGGAATCTAATTTAAACATATTTTTTAGCACCGTTAGAATCCATACTATGCAATGATGTTATAAGAAACTCAGTTTATTTTAGATGAGTCTTACCACATATCACTTTTTAACAACTTATTATAATTTTACAAATTTTGTTCTGATAATAAAGTCTTTCAACAACCAACATTTTTTTAATTTTTTATTTACACTTTTAAAATTATGCTTAACATAATATTCAATTTTTAATTTTAGTAACCCACTATATTTATTTAATAACCTTAATTTCTTTACACTCTATTTACTCTTGTAAGATATATTAAAAAAAGATAATGATACTTAATACCAATTTCATTTAACACCAATTTTATCCACTTAACATCTGAAAAAGTTATTATTTTGTTATAATGTAATATTTTATTTCAATAATTAATAATTAAACAGTTGGTTTTTACAAATGAAATAAACTTTACTCTTAGAAAAAATAGTTTAATTTAAAATCTTAATATATATTATACTATTAAAGTTGGTTGTTAAATTGGAGTATTATTTTATGTGTCAAAGTATTGTTTTGTGTCAAAGTATTATCTTATAAGTGTCAAAGTTTGAATGACTAAGTGCAACTAATTTTATTTTCCATCCCTGACATAGGTGAAAACAAAGATATGGGACAATTAAGGAGGAAAATAGAGACAACTCACTGTATGGACATAAATGTTCCCCAAATAAACACTACTCTCACAACTGTCTCAGATGTCTTATTGAGATATGTGCATTTTATGGGACTGCTAAAAATCAACATACAATACAAACTTACAAATCTCATTCTAGATGTCTATTTTACACTGTAACATGTACTGCTACTTCTCTAAACCATTGCATAAGTTGTAGAATTATATATATGAAGTGATTCAAATTTCAATCATTATTTTTAACTGCTCTTTAATCAAACTTATATTTTATATATCATTTGTAAAATGCAAACAGGAGTCAAATACATGTACTGCTTGTTTAATTTTATTGTCTTTACCCTTTTAATAACTCCCAATTTCTGATTTTTTTTTTAAATTAACTATAAACACCAACATCACTATTCCTCACATGGCATGCTGGTTTTGCAGTCAAACAATAGCAAAGAGGATCTTCAGTGCTTGGCAGAAGCAGAAGCTGCAATTGCAGAAGCCAGGAAACAGCAACATCTCAAGCTTTGGGAAATTTTGAATGAAAAAACTAGTGCTGAAATAGCAAAACTCAGGAAGCAGCAACATCTCAAGTTTTGGGAAATTTTTGATGGAAGAACTGCATCACCAACCATTACTAATGATGTACACACTGAGTCCATGAGAAGACAAAATTGGGAGATATTAAGGCTAAATATTAAGAACTGAAATTTAAGCACAACTCAACTTCATAAAACTGGTTTATGAGATGAGGTTTGTACCCACTGAAGTGATAGCTTGTGCGTGGGACAAACTATTATGGATGATCTGATAACGGTCTGATAGCAGATGGTCTGATGATAAGGTCACATTTATTGGAATATGCTTGAAATGACTCTGATACAATATTAAAAAGTAAATTTTAAGTCTAACTCAACCCCATGAAATCGACTTATGAGATAAAATTTACATTCATTTATATACAATTAAATGTGTCGATTTGGGATTAAGAGAGTAAACACTAAGAGAGTATGCAAAGGTAAGATGCCCATAAACCGTTCAAACTCAAGGTTCAGTCTTGCTTTCTGAATCTGGAAACTCCTCAGCATGGTCTACTCTTGTTTTATTTCAATAAAACTAGACCCATCTGTGAAGGGAATTCGGAATAAATGTTTGGTGCAAACAAGAACTAAGACACAAGTTTTTAACCATGTACAAGTATTGAATGAGACACAGCGATAATCAGGCTAATCATACTGAACAGATTGACTTGGTGCTTCCACTGAGTTTGGTGGAACGTTCATCTTCATATCTTGCTGATTTATTGAAGAATGAGAAACTGAGTTTTACGAATCTTACCAAAACTTACTCTATAGTTTCCAAATTATTTACTTGCTTATACTTGGTAAACTTAATTTAGTTATAAGTTGAACTCTTCATATTTGGATAAACAATGAATATATTCTGCCTTACTGTAGGGATATCGTGTGCGGAAGCGTGATAATTTCAACCAAAGATTATGAGAAATTAAAGTAACAAGTAAAGTGAGAATGATACCAGAATTTTTAGGTGGAAAACCCCTTTAAATAGAGG
>Ga0123342_1002080_pt1 | contig 33561 bp, 47 predicted proteins | sample Turbeawhitnodule_FD_89960 | JGI IMG/M metagenome (GOLD analysis project Ga0123342, IMG submission 89960) | Root nodule microbial communities of legume samples collected from Mexico - Turtle bean Mexico white nodule | ecosystem: Host-associated > Plants > Roots > Nodule | place: Mexico: Nepantla... | reverse complement strand
GTTTTTTATATTGTTTCTTTTTTTTGCTTATATATAGAGAGTAATAACAATATATATAAAAAATATATATATATATATATATATATATATATATATATATATATATATATATATATATACATATATATTAGTTATATATGGTGCTATTCCACTTTCAATATGATCAAGGAAAAGAAACAAAATAATTAACGTTGAAAGCGAACCTGCAAGGAAAGTGGTCGACCCTTCTTTGGCATGTTGAAGTTTCTGTGGACGTCTTTGTTGTGATGATGATGATCTTGATGATGATAGATAAAAAGGCGATATATAAACGAAGAGATTTCAAAGCCGAAAGCTTTCTCTAGCAAGGAAGCCATGGTAGATAAAAGGAAGCAAAGAAGAACAACTATGGAAGAAACCAGCGATGGAATATATTCCTCTGAGCCATTTTACTTGTCTTTGAAATGATAATATTTTGTAATCAAGGTGAAGCTATATAGTAGACTAACATATATAGGGAACACTAATGGCACAAAAAGAGTATCAATTCTTTTTTTTTTTTTATGTGTAGATGTAGATATTTATATGAATGTTGATATGTTAACAATAATACAGCAAAAGAAAAATAATTTTTTATTGAAATTAAAGACTTTTAAAATTATATTAATCAAATCAATCATAATTATGAATGGGTATATTTGAATGTGTAGTTATTAAAGTAACATTCTTCTATTTTATATATATATATATATATATATATATATTATTTTGTGAACTCAACTAATCCAAGTGATGTTACAACCTTTCAGACAGGAATGGTATCTAGGTGTGCATGGTTGATGAAATGGGAATAACAAGTGTCGTGGAATATGGATGAGCTTAGAGAAAAGAAAGAAGAAAAAATATTCTGGTAATCTCCCTTTAAGACACCATCTTTGAAAATGGCTAAACAATGTGAGATAAATATCTAGAAGGTGAACAAAGTTATATTCCCAGATTTCATTATTTAGTTAGTGTTTCAACGCTGGCCATATTGTTTCCCATATTTTACAGGAGTTTCGAATAAAAGAATATATCTTTACCTATAGAGTATTTTCTGGACTTATCAATGATTAATCTCTATTACATAATTTCATTCATCAATGGAGTTTTCACTTCATATGCTGATTAGAACCACTCATAACGGCACATTATTCCCTAACTTCTCACTGGTAGCCACAAAAGCATGCATCAATATTTGTCATCACAACTCTTGATGCATTTACAATTAGTTACACCATATCTTTAGAATATGTTGACAAAATAATCGATCTTCTACTTTTTTATGGATACCATACTTAATTATGTATGTAATATATATATATATATATATATATATATATATATATATATATATATATATTTGGGCTATTAATTCTTTATTTTGGAGGAGTGATCATCCGGCCTTATGTTATGATGATAAAGGTAAGCTTGTTTTTAAAGTCTGATAAAAATCTTATTTTAAAAATATAAGAAAATAATAAGATAGCTTTCACACAAAAATAATTTATTTAATATTGTTAGAGTCAATTTAGTCCACATTAATAGGGTCAGTTTAATTTACTATAAGAGATAAAAATAATATAGATTTATTTTTATTAAATTAAAAAATATAAAGTTATTACAAAATTAGTTTTCTTTTATTATATATAAATTCTGCGTCAACTTAATTGATATTATTTTTAAAAAATAAAAATAAAAAAGTTATATATGTTAGAGTTAATATTAGTTTAGTCCATTTTTAATCTTATTTAATTTTAATATTTATATTTATTTAAGTTAGTGTCACTTTAACTATTATATATTTTAAATAGACGTAAATGGAATATATTTTAAATATTTATTTAATAATTAAGTTGACGCTAATGAAATCTATTTTAATATTTATTTTAATTTATGTCGGTTAAATTGATGTCTATTTTATAATTTGTTTGATTTGTACGTTAGAATATTATGGACTGTAGATAACATTTAATCAAATGTAGAAAAATATTGATTTTGGCATCATACCCGGAAAAAGTAAATGTCAAGCAAAAATCCACCAACATATTTTTGCATGGCATAACTTACATAGTTTTAAAAAATTTGATGGCTCAGCTACATAGTGTCAATTTGGCTAACGCTACATAAAGTCGGCATAACATTGTCTAAGTCAGAACTATATATAGAGTCGATATTAAGTCAACACTATATAAAGTCGGTCTTCAAAAATTGATGTTAGAGAATTAACATCCATACTTTTAGAGTTTACCGTGTATGTGATGCAAATTCATCGTTATTTACTACTGATACTAAATGTAATTTTCTAATAGTGAATATCATGAATATCGTAAAACAATAAGTCAATTGTTTAAGAAATATATATGATAAAGAATACATTTATGTTGATATAATTTCTGATCTTGCATTTAAGAGTGTTTAAAGAAATTAGACACTACCAATCATATATATATTAAAAAACATAACACAAAGATCTGTCCCAAACTATTTATATTGTTGGTTTGTTTAACTTGTTTATTTAGAGTTTAGGGTTTAAAATAAGTATTTTTTAAATAAAATAAAAAATTAATATTTTTATCTGTTTGTTTAATTTGCTTACTTTTAAAATAAACATTTTTCTTGTTATTTTAAGAAATAAATCATATTTTCTTCTTAAGTATAACAAATAGGAAAAAACAACATATAAGACTATATTTTTTTTTAATTATATACCTTATGATTTATACATGTCATGGGGTCATGAGGGAGAGTTGACGGAGAGCGAGGGAGGATCGGAGGGTGAGGGAAGATCATTGGCGGAAACCTGACTTTCTTCTTCGAACAATTTCTCTACGTTCTTCTTCTCAAATTATGGGAAATATGATATGCTAAAGATCTTTGAGAGATGGGCAAGGGTGAAAGAGATGTTTATTTCAAGACGTCTCAACAGGTGGGGAAGAAGATTCGATTTTGTGAAATTCTTTAAGGTGGAAAATGAGGTTAGATTGGAGAAGCAGTTGGATCAAATCTACATAGGCAATATTAAGTTATATGTGAACATTCATAGATACAGGAGAGGAGGGGATGTACAACTAGGTGGTGCATCCAATGCAACCAGAATGGCCAGAAAACAATACATTCATAAACCCGTGAAGCAGAGAGTAAGGAGGTTTAGAGAGAAAAGAAAGGAAAGGATGTTCGAAGGATCATTACGTGAAACAATCTTACGCTGATGCTGTTTGAAAAACCTCACAAGATTAGTGGAAAGGTCTTATCATTGAATCTAAATCTGAAGTTCTATCGTGGATGTCTTCTAGTGCGGTTGGTTGGATGTCTTCTGATCTTAACTACGATCTTTTGCGTGAAGAATTTGTAAAAGGGGATGAGTTAAAGTGAGATGTATGGGAGATAACATGGTTCTCTTAACACCTAAGGAAGGGCATAAGATGGAGGATATAATTAAGTTAAATAAAGAGTGGTTTGTAAGTGTTTTTTAGGACATAGAACCTTGGTCTGAATCATATGTGGCGGGCCATAAAATAGTCTTGGTTAGATGCTATCGACTACCTTTATCTTTGTGGAACAAGGATTGCCTATGAAAGGTGGTTGGAGATGTGGCGTCGTTGGTAGCCATTGATGACGCTACAACATCGTGGGAGAACCTTGAATTTGCTTGTATCCAGGTACGTTTACCGAAGTCCTGTAAAGTAGAGATGTCAAAGGCCTTTCAGATTAATGGGCAACTTTATAATATTTATTTAGTTGAAGAGGACCTGAGACAAGGGGGAGGAGTGTGTAAATGCTCTGTTTGTCATTATACATCTTTATAAAGTATTTCGTCCTCGAAATCCTTTGTTGAGGAAACGATTTTCTCGTCAAGATCATGTGAAGAGGGGGGCGAAAATGGTGATGCCAACGTTTATATGCGGTGTGTCGAGGAGGCCGAGGAGGAAGGTGAAGCCTGTGCCTTGCTAGAGACAAAACATAAGCTTTTGGAGGAATGTTTTCAAAGAGATATGGTGTGTCAACAAAAAAACGGATCCTCTGTCCCAAATAAGGCAATGCGTGAGGAAGTAAGGTCTGATGAAAGGGCAACTTTAGTAGTTGTACAACAGGTCAACGCAACTTGCTTGTTTATTCAAAACTCCTTGTGTAACCTAGCTGAAGGTGTACAATTGTCTTGAGTGGGCCTGAAAAATATGGCCCATTCTTGCAACAGTGAAGCCCAAAACAAAAATGCAAGGTCAGTGGGCCCAAAGAACATGGGAGGTGGGGGCAGAGAAGATGAGGGTTGCTTAGAGGAATTGATGGCAGCGGTTTCATCGACGGCGACAAATAGGCCGAAGAAGATGTCGTCCAACTCCGGTAAGGCCAATGGAGAGATGGAAGGTCGTTTAGGTGATTCGGAAGGTGCAATGACATTGTTGGGGACCAGAAGTATCAAGACGATGCAGATTGTATCCAGTAGCATGAGTGGAAAGGTGATTTTTTCGACCAAAACAGAAGAAGCCTGACCTAGCAGTTTAATGTGTAGTGGCAACAATGAGGGTAGAACGAAGTTTAGTGACAACGATTCCCATACTAGAATTAATCAAAACCTATGGGAAGAAGAAGGCGGGGGCAACTCACGGCTAGAGAGGAGGCTTGACGGTATTAGGAAGGAAGGAGAAATTATGGAAGAAGGGTTCAAAACGCCAGAGAGAGTTCAAAGGTTACGTGCTTTATGGGAATTGGGGGTGACATTTGTACGTCCACGGTGGAGGTCCAAGGGAGGTCTCGGAACTGCTCACTATGGGATTAGCTCTTCATCCATGTTAAGCCTTTGCTCTAATGCCGAATTTAATAGTGATATTGTAAAATGTAATAATCGTTTGAGGGTAGAAGAAAATGATGTTGAATCTGTCAAGTTGTGGGGGTTGGGTAAATAGTTGGGAATGAAGTGTTTAGAAGATGAGGAGGTGGTCATTAGAGAATTGGAAGGTTTGGAGGTCATGGATACCGAAGTTAAGAAGTTGTCTAGAGAGGGTGCCATGAACGTGAATTATGATTATTGTCAATTTGAATATTAGAGGTATAGGGGCAACTAAAACATGCTACTTGAAATACATTATTGCTAAGGAGGGTGCGAAATTTTTATGCTTACAAGAGACAAAAAGTCTAATATATCAGATAATAGATGATTTTTGTTATGGGGGATAACAATGTTGGGTGGGTACATAAAGGAGTAAAGGGAGCAGGGAGCATTTTATCTTTGTGGCACAAGGAAGCATTCTGATATGACAAGCATGTAGTAGGAAGTGGCTTTATGGGACAACACCTTAAATCAAACAACTTATGTATTGTGATTAATGTATATGCAACATGTAACTTAAGTTATAAGTTTGCTAAATGGGAAGCTTTGACAAATTTAAAGAGTTCACATCAAAGTATGGCTTGGTGCTTTTGTGGTGATTTTAATGTTGTTAGAAGGGATGATGAAAGGAAAGGGATCAAAGGTAGTTCTAGTAAAAAAAGGAGATTATTGGCTTTAATCGTTTTATTGGAAAGAATTTTCTGGTGGAATTACCAAGTGTAGGGAAAAAATATACTTGGTATAAATCAGATGGCACAACTAAAAGAAGATTAGATAGAATTCTTGTCTTTGAAGAATGGCTTCAGATTTGGCCATCATGCAAGCAATATATACAACCGAGGGTGGTTTCCGATCATTGTGCTTTAGTGGTGAAGTCTTCGGTCAAAGATTGGGGTCCTGAACCTTTTAGGACCATTGATGCATGGTTGATGGAGCCTGGTTTCAAGGACTTTGTGAAGGAGAAATGGAGGGTATGCAACATGCAGGGGAATAGTATATCTAAATTCAAAGATAAATTAAATTTGCTTAAGGTTGACCTTAAAGAATGGAATAGAAATGTGTTCGGGTGTCTTGACTCTAAGAAGAAGCAAATTTTGAGGGATATTGAAGATCTCGATGTTAAAGATGACAATAATGATCTTGAGGTGAATGGTCAGCTGAGAAGAATGGACTTGTTTAGTCAGCTAAGGATGATTGATAAGAAGTTGGAATCCCTTTGTAAGAAGAAATCTAGATCAAACTGGTTCAAGTATGGGGACACCAAATATAAATTCTTTCATTCTTCAATCAGGTAGAGAAGACTTAAAAATAAGATCAAAGATGTTGAGGTTGATAACCAATGGTGTGAGGAGATGGAAGTTGTTCGTAGGGAAGCTAAGAATACGCTTGAACGGAGGTTCACGACTACACATGATATTGGTGTAAGTCTCGGTTCAGTGATGTACAAATCATTGCCTAAGGAGGTTAGCTTAAGAATGGTTTCTTGCTTCACAGAGGAAGAGGTGAAAGAAGTTGTTTGGCAATGTGAAGGTTCAAAGAGTTCGGGTCCGGATAGGTTCAACTTCAACTTCATCAAGAATAGCTGGGATATTTTTAAGACCGACATTTTGGAAGCGATGGAATCTTTTCGAGAAACGAGTGTTTTCCGAAGGGGTGCAATGCATCTTTTATTGCACTAGTGCCTAAAGTGAGGGAGCCTACCATGCTTGATCAGTTCAGGCCTATCTCCCTTGTGGGAGCCATCTATAAGATCATCACTAAGGTGTTGTCGTGCCGTATGAAGAAAGTTCTTCCTTTGGTTATTAACGAGAATCGATAAACTTTTTTGAAGAATCGAGGAATGTTAGATAGCGTTCTTACGACAAATGAGGTGGTTGAGGAGGTAAGGAGAATCTGGAGGAGTGGGGTTTGTTTGAAGGTGGACTACGAAAAGGCGTATGACTCGGTTAGGTGGAACTTCCTATTTGATATGATACAAAGGTTAGGTTTCCACAATAAATGGATAACGTGGGTTAGAGGATGCTTGAAGTCGTCGACTGTGTCTGTTTTGATTAATGGAAGTCCTACGGAGGAATTTAAACCTTCTAGGGGGTTGAGACAGGGAGATCCCTTAGCTCCGTTTCTCTTTCTTCTGGTAGCTAAAGGCTTGGCTGGGTTAGTGAGACAAGCTTCCAAAAAGAATATGCTTAGAAGTGTGAAGGTGGGGAGGAATGAAGTCAAATGTTGTATGTTACAATTTGGTGATGACACATCATTCATGTGTAAAGATTCCTTCTCTAATGTTTTTACTATCAATGTGATTCTGAGATGTTATGAACTTGTTTCATGTCTAAAAATCAACTTCTACAAATCAAAGTTAGTAGGTATTAATGTTGATAGGTACTACCTTGATACCTATGCTAAAACTTTGAATTGCAATACTATGATGATCCCTTTTAAATAAGTGGAGTTAGAACTAGGAGGCAATCCAAGGAAGAAACAGTTCTGGGAGGCAGTTGTTAACAAAATTAATGCTAGACTAAGTTCCTGGAAGGGAACATTCTTATCTATGGCAGGAAGAATTTGTTTGATTAAATCAGTTTTTACAGCCATACCACTCTTCTATTTATCCTTCTACAAAGCTCTGGTATCAGTGTGTAACAAAATCATTAGTATACAAAGAAGATTCCTTTTGGCTTGGTGATGGAAGAGGCCCAAGGACAAGCCCAAATGCAAGCCCAGCAAAGAGAAGATCCGGGCCTACCACTAGAGTCATGGCCAAGAAGATTCAAGAAGATTGGAACACTGCTACTAATGACAGGGAAAACTTTTTGTATATGTTTAAAATGCCATAACTCTAGTGTAGATTAGGATTTCATTTTTGTCAAAGTAGAATAAGAGATTTTATTTGTAATTTTTCCTTAGATGAAATTTGGCACCTAAAAACCAACCTAGGTTAAATTAGGGTTTCTAAAACACCTAATTTAACCAAGGTCGGTTATGCTTAAGCTATGGAGAAGAGTACACATTTTCCACATATTCCATATGCTACATGTGCTAAATGTTTTCCATCACATGTTCCAAGTGCTCCATGTTCTACGTCCAAAAATAGGCGCCAATTTCAAACTTCTTTTCATTTGAATTTGGCTAGTAAAATCCAGCCTTCCTTTGCTATAAAAGGATGTGCTTGGGTCATGATTTTCTCAAGATTAATATAGAGTGAATTGCTGCCAAAATTGTGTCAATTTCACTCCTTGTCTCCTACCTCTCTAACATTTAGTCTTTATTTTTCACCTATTCCAAGTGAGATGGCCTCACCACTCACTCTCCACACCTAGCATGCACCTTCAAGGAATCCACAAGCTCTACGTGAGTTCCTTGTTCATCTTCCTTCATTGATGCTTCCGCCACTCCACTAAAGAAATTGCAAACGGATGAAGGCACAACTCGATCACTTGGGGCAAAGACAACATGTCTATTTCTTGGGTAAGTTGGGAGAATGTATGTAAACCCCGTGAGGAAAGTGGGCTGGAGATAAGAGATATAAGAAATTTTAGCATTGCTCTTATGGGGAAATGGATTTGGCAGATGATGAGTGATTTAAAAAGGAAGTAGAAAGATATTCTTGTATCCAAATATGGCTCAGAACTAGGAAGAAGCCAAACTCGTTTGAAATATCAATCGTGGTGGTGGAAAGATTTATGTATAGTGTGCGGGGAGGGTGAAGATGATGGTTGTACTGACCAGTCCTCGAATGTCGTTGACCGCTAGTAATGATGATGGGGCCACGTAAACTGGGTCCCACGAGCGGCGTGGGCCGGTGTCTTGTAAGACACGTGAGCCAAGGTGCCGAGGAGTGGCCAGGCGTCGATCACCAGGATATACTGATGTGTCCTTGGCAATATAGTGAGGGCGATGTGACATCGGACCACACACCAGTTATCAGTTAGAAAGAACCCTAGATCACGAGGGGTCCATGCGTGCGGTGTGGATGACGCGTTCAGGCGTAACACAAGTAAAGAGCCACTGGAAGAGATACGACCCGTGATGGTCACGTTCCAGGGGTGAGTTGCATGCATGGCACATGAACAGCTAGGGCACTCCCAGGACGCATGGCCCTAGAGATTAGGTGCACAAGTTGGTACCTAGGTGGTCATCCCGTCAGAGGTTGCACTCCAGTAAGGGAGCCCTATGTGCTAGATTGCCCTAAGAGTGGGTGATAGCGGCACTAAGGCATACCCTCAGTAACCCTAATTATGGTTAGTGGAAACCCTAGAGTATATAAAGGGTAGTATCAAACCTAATAAGGTACACAAGTTTTACGCAGCTTTACGCTGATACACACACAGTTGACATAGAGAGCTCTTTACAACTTACTTTTGGTGTTTCCTAGCGCTATACTAACTTGAGCGTCGGAGTGCAAACGGCCTCTAGGGCGCCCTTTGTCTTTGCATTTTCAAGTGTTTGATCGAAGAAAGGCATGAACGAAGGCATAAATAATTGGGTGTGTGATCGTCGTAGACGTACGAAGGCAATCGAGTCAACTGACAAGAACATTTGGCGCCCACCGTTGGGCATGATTTAAAACACTATCCCATTCGCAAGAAAGAGGAAGATCCATCAAGATGAGAAATACGAGGCAATGATCTGTTGCACCGAACGGAGGCGAGAGCCTCACCCTGCAACAGATCGTGGAAACGATGCATGCTCTCCAAGAAACGGTGGCTGCATCAAGAACGGATCAAGAACGCATCCAGCTTGATCTGGCTGTGTCACTATCAAGGAATGAAGAATTGCAAAGAGCCAACGAGAAATTGCGCAGGGATTTGCGCAATTAGGCAGGGGAGCGTGAAGTGGAAGATCAAGAGCCTACGACACCACCCATGGATTTCCCCATGCCGTTCTCGCAGGTGATCATGGATGTCATGATACCAGCCACATTCGTGGGGCCCAAAGCCATGTAGAGGACATGAAGGCTCATCTCACAGCCTTCCATATGCAGATGATTGTTGTTGGGGACTCCGACGCGGTGCGTTGCAAGCTGTTCATGAGCAAGCTGGTGGGGACAGTGATGGATTGGTTCATCAGCCTCCCTGATGGCCACGTCACGTCATTCGCGCAACTTTCTAAGCTATTCAGAGAGTAGTACATCGCAAATTGGGCTCCCCCACCCATTTCTTACGATTTCTTCGAAGTAAGACAGTATCAGGGAGAGTCCCTGAAGGAGTTCCTCAATTGCTTTGGGGCACAAGTGGTGAAGCTAAATACCAAGGACGAGACCATGATGGTACACGCGTTCAGAAAGGGCATCGTGCCACGACCCTTTAGTGAATCGCTCATCAGGAATCGCCCCAAAACTTTTGGCGAAATTAGGCGTCGAGTAGTGGCCCACATTGTCGCAAAAGGTGAGGTCAACGAGAAGCGCACCAGGTCGACCTCAACCCTTAAGGGTGCACGAGGCGACGACAAAGAAGAGGGCTCCAGCGAAGCAGGGGTCGCGCAAGGGAGAACGTGCCACCAAGGCACAACTTCGTAGTAGAGTTGAAAGACCTAATCGTTGCCCCCAACTTAGCGGAGAGATTGAAGATGCCCGCTAAGACTGACAAGAAGTTAGGGCCTAACAAGAACGCCTGGTGCGAGTTCCACCAAGCGTTTGGCCACCCCATACGCAACTGTTTGGCGTTGGGACACCGGTTAGACAAATTGGTGAAGAATGGTTTACTGAAGGACTACTTGGCGGAGTCGTAGGGAGCCCAGAACTCGACAGCATCAGGAGAAGATCAGGGGCACGAGATACCTGTACATGGTGAGATCCACACTATTGCGGGGGGTTTCTCAGGAGGAGGGTGCACCGCTTCTCAGCGGAAGAAGTACGCCTGAGTAGTAATGTCGGTAGAAACGCAAGAGGCAGATGAGGTACTTGACGTCGATCTTGTCTTCACCAAGGCCGACCTCCGAGATGTCGTCCCCCACGACAATGACCCCGTGGTGATTTCGGTAGTGATCGCGGGGGGAAAGGTGCACCGTGTACTGGTGGACCAGGGAAGCTTGGTAGGTGTGATGTTCTGGACGACCTTCAACAAGCTACAATTGTCCCCTGATCAGCTAAGGCCTTATACTGGCTGTTTGTACGGCTTTGCGGGAGATCAAGTGGAAGTGCGTGGGCACTTGGAGCTGAGGACCACCTTCACAGATGGTATCGCGTCCCACACAGAGAATATCAGGTACTTCGTCGTCAACGCCCCCTCCGCTTATAACATACTGTTGGGTAGACCTACGCTGAACAAACTGAGGGCGGTGGCGTCAACGAGGCACATGAAGATGAAGTTGCCTGACTTGGGAGGAAAGGTGATAACCATTAATTCAGATCAGAAAAAGGATAAAAGATGCTACGAAAATAGCCTCAAGACCAAGAGAGGGGTGTTTACGGTCACCACCAGGGCACTAAGTGAAGAAGGGGTTGTCCCTGCAGAGATCGCTCGTGCAGAGAAGTCCTGGAAAGGGAGATTGAAGGCAAGACGTTCAATCTTGGCGAATCACTAGGCCAAGCAGCACAGGACCAGATCACTGAGGTCATAACACGACATTTGGATGCCTTCGCATGGTTCGCCTCGGACATGCCAGGCATAAACCCAGACTTCCTGTGCCACCGCCTCACCATGGACCCCAGGTCAAGCCTGTCCGCCAGAGAAGAAGGAAGTTCAACGAGGAGCTGGCAGGTCATAAAGGAAGAGACGAGGAAGCTGCTGAGCGTCGGCCACATAAGGGAGATACAATACCCTAAGTGGTTGGCAAACGTGGTCTTGGTAAAGAAGGCCAACGGGAAGTGGAGGATGTGTGTTGACTTCACCGACCTCAACAAAGCTTGATCGAAGGACTCTTACCCTCTACCAAGCATTGACGCCTTGGTGGACAGTGCCTCAGGCTGCAAGATGCTCAGCTTCCTGGATGCTTTTTTCTGGGTACAACCAGATTAAGATGCATCCCAGGGACGAGTGCAAGACAACGTTCATGACAGAGTTGTCTTTCTATTGTTACACAGTGATATTCTTTGGGCTGAAGAACGTAGGCGCCACCTACCAGAGGCTGATGGACAAAGTGCTCGCGCCCATGATAGGGCAAAATGTGCAAGCTTATGTGGACGACATGGTGATGACCTCACAGGTGAAAGATCAACAACATGTGACTGATTTAGAAGAGCTATGTACTACAATAGCTAAGTACAGACTGAAGTTGAACCCCAAGAAATGCGTGTTCGGGGTGGAAGCAAGTAAATTCTTGGGTTTCTTACTCACCGAGCGTGGGATAGAGGCGAACCCCGAGAAGTGGGCTGCAATCCTTGCGATGAGAAGCCCGATCTCAGTGAAGGAGGTGCAACAGTTAACAGGGCGGATGGCCACTCTGTTTAGGTTTGTATCAGCTGGAGGAGACAGGGGTCACCCTTACTTCCAATGTCCGAGGAGGAACAACAGGTTCATTTGGACTAGGGAGTGCAAAGAGGAATTCCTTAAGTTGAAGGAGTACCTGGCCAGTCCCCCAGTGTTGTGCAAGCCACAGCTGGGTGCTCCATTCCGCCTGTATTTTGCAGTGACGGAGCGGGTGATCAGTTCGGTCCTCGTGCAGGAGCAGGGCCAAGTGCAGAAGCCTATATACTTTGTGAGCGAAGTATTGCAAGGGCCTGAGGTAAGATACTAGGCCCTAAAGAAGGCAGCCCTGGCAGTGGTGTTCTCAACTAGGAGACTTTGCTATTATTTCCAAAGCTTTACAATGGTGGTGATGACAGACCTGCCTATCCGCAAGGTCCTACAGAAGCCGGACGTGGCGAGAAGGATGGTAAGATGGGCAGTGGAACTATCAAAGTTCGATGTCCAGTACGAGCCCCGAGGTCCTATTAAAGGCAAAATCTACGCAGATTTTGTGGTAGAGCTCTCCTCGGCAGATGCACACCAAGAGGAAGCCAACTTCCGGTGGGTGCTCTCTGTAGATGGGTCCTCTAACCAACAAGGCAGTGGGGCAGGTGTCATCTTGGAGGGACCGAACGGGCTATTGATCAAGCAGGGCCTACAGTTCGCCTTCAAGGCCAACAACAACCAAGCAAAGTACGAAGCCCTCATCACTGGCATGCTACTAGCCAAGGAGATGGGTGCACAGAGTGACTCCTTATTAGTCACAGGTTAGGTGACTGGAGAATACTAGGCCAAAGACCCCCAGATGGCCGCATACCTAGGGTACGTCCAGATTTTGAAGGGGTCATTCGTGGTGTTCAAGCAGGTGCATGTCCCTAGAGAGCATAATGCCCGAGCTGACTTGCTCGTTAAGCTCGTCAGTTCAGGCAAGGGGGGCAGGCAGATGAGAACTTTCACTAGATAACTGGGTGAGGGTGCACCAGGTCAGCACAACGAGAGGAGGGGCGAGGAGTCATCGGTCACTGACCCAGGAGACACTGCAGACTCCCAAGGTAAGCATATATCCAATCCTGGGGGAGGAATCAATGCAGGTTTTCCTTGTCAAAGGAGGAGAAACCTGGATGACGCTCTACAAGCGCTACCTGGCTGATGGAATGCTCCCATTGGAACCTGTAGAGGTCAGGAAAATTAAGAAAATTTTTGCCAAGTACACTCTCGTTAACGAAGAGCTGTTCAGACACGAGTTCACCCACCCAATCTTGGTATGTGTAAGCGGAGACCAATGCGTACGGATAATGGCAGAGCTCCACGAAGGGATATGTGGGAGTCACATCGGTGGACGATCTCTAGCATCAAAGGCCATTCGTGCGGGATACTACTGGCCAACCGTAAGGGAAGACTGCACGAGGTACACACAACAGTGCAAACAGTGTCAACAACACGCTGATTGGCACAAGGCACTGCCAGAGAAGCTCAGGTCAATTTACAGCCCTTGGCCTTTCCGTACATGGGGAATCGATATCCTGGAACCCTTTCCTTTGGCAATAAGGCAGATGAAGTACCTCGTGGTCGCCATAGAGTACTTCACGAAGTGGATCGAGGTTGAGCCCATTGCCCAGATCATGACCCATAAGATCACGCACTTCGTGTGGAAGAACATAGTGTGCCGCTTCGGGGTACCGAAGCGCTTGGTGTCTGATAGTGGCACATAGTTTGCAAGCCAACAAATGGATAAGCTATGCTCAGAAGTTGGAATAAAGTAGGTGCTCGCATCAGTCGAGCACCCCCAGACGAATGGGCAGATCGAGTCTGCCAACAGAGTGCTGCTCAGAGGTCTAAAGAGAAGGCTCGATAAGGCCAAAGAAACCTGGGCAGAGGAGGTTCCTAGAATTGTGTTGGCGTACCACACCACTCCCCAGTCCACCACCAGAGAAACACCCTTCGACTTGGTGTACGGGTCGGACGCGATGATTCCAGTGGAGATCCAAGAGAGCTTGCCACGCTTCCAGGACTTCGTGGTTGAAGAGTGCAACGAAGAGAGAAAGGTGAACCTGGACCTACTGGATGAATTCAGGGAGGAAAAAAGAATTAAAGCTGAAGCATTGAAGAGAAGGGTGGATTACAAGCACAACTCGAAGCCCCGCCAGTTTTAGGTCGCCGACTTGGTGATGCGGAAGGCCCACCTATATCAGCTAGAGAACAAGCTATCCCCCAAGTGGACTGGTCCTTTTAGAGTGGCAGAGGCCCTTGGGAATGGGGCATACAGGCTTGATACGTTGGAGGGAGGCGCAATTCCTCGTACATGGACTGTTTTATTTCAGTTGAACTGTAGCATTGTACATAATTCTCAGGGGACGTTTTTTTCCCTCATAAGGGTTTTTTAATGAGGTCACCCAATAAATTTCGATTGAAGTATCTTCTCGAATGTTTGTACAATACAGTTATGAGCCTGTTTACTTGCGTTAGAGGTCTCGAGTGCGGGAAAGGTAGGTTCGCAGAGAACGCCTTCCCCCTCGAGTGAGACCGCCAAGGTTGAACGAGGTACACCAGTGAAATCCTCCTTTTCCTTTGAGTGAAGATGAGGTCAAATACGAACTGTTCCCTTGCGTTAGAAGTCTCGGGCGCGGGAAAGGTAGGTTCGCAGAGAACACCCCCCCCCCTCGAGTGAGAACGCCAAGGTTGAACGAAATAGTTCACCAGAGAAATCCGCTTTCGCCTTTGAGCGAATATGAGGTCAGATACGAGCCATTCCCTTGGTTAGAGGTCTCGAGTACGGAAAAGGTAGGTTCGCAAAGAACGTCTCCCCTTCGAGTGAGAACGCTAAGGTCGAAAGAAATGGTTCATCAGAGAAATCCTCTTTCGCCTTGAGCAAAAATGAGGTCATTCATAAGCTTTCCCTTGGGTTAGAAGTCTCGGGAGCGGGAAAGGTAGGTTCGCAGAAAACACCTCCCATTTGAATGAGAACGCCAAGGTTGAACAGTGCAATTCGTAGTTAAGTCCTCCCCTGCTTTAAGCAAGGGCGAGGTCAGTTTGGAACCTTACCTAGGGGTTAGAAACCTCAAGGGTGAGCGGGATGGTTCATAGTGAACGCCTCCCCTCCCCTTCGAGTGAGAACGCTAGGGGAAAGAAGTAAGGTTCGACAGTTAAATCCTCCCTTGACTTTGTACAACAAGGATGAGGTCAGTTACGAGTTCCTCCCCGGGCTAGAAATCTCGAGACTGGGCAGGATGGTTCGTAGAGAACGCCCACTCTCTGGAGTGAGAGCATCGTAATGGAGGCAGTGCGGTCCAGAAGGCGAGTTCTCCCCAAACCCAAGGTGGACAGAAAGGGAGCAGACACAAATTTCTCCTTGGGCCAAGAAGCTCGAAGCGGGATAGCTCGGAGTGCGCTTCCCTCTTGAGTGAGAACGCCGAGGCGAGGACAGCACGACTCGCCAATGACATCAGTAAAGCGCCTCCTTGCTCAGTAAGATAGGAGCAAGGTCAATTAGAAGGTCTCTCTCTTCCATGCCTTATGAAGCTGATTCGAAGAGTGACTCTCAGAGGTTCCTGCACCTTGGTGTATGAGGGTGAGTTCAGTTACAGGTTAGTGTGCACACCCCTGCTGCCTAATGAAGAGTGTGCGGTAGGGCGGGGTTAGATAAGCATGCTACCTAAGGTTCAAGCATTCGTCAAAGGCGTTGTTAGATATGCTAGCCTAAGGAAAAATTGTTAATGGTCAAGGACGAAGAATGCAAGTTAAAGCAAGATAAAGCGCGACTTTTAAACAGATCAAGACCAAGGAAACAATTCGTGATATTAAGGTTTAAAGCAGTTAATAGTTCGGACAGTTGGAAGCAAACAAAGTGTTTATAAATACAATAGTGCATATTGTTCTTCAGAGGACCAAATACAAGCTAAGAGGGAGGGGCCCTGGGCACAACTTGCCCATCCACGACCTGGTTCAACGTCGCGAAGGGTAAGGTGTCCATCTCAGGATGCACGCAGGCAACCTGAGCTAGAGCATCCTCGAATCCTGCCACGTAGGCGTCGGCGACGTTGTCGATAAGCTCTGCCTCGATCTTCTTAAAGGCTTCAACTTGTTCGATGAGTTCAGCCTCCACCCTACCAAGTTGCACCTCGCGATCGGTGGTCCTCTCCTCCAGTTTGGCCATCCTAGCCTTGATAGCTTCGGCCTCTTCCTCGAGCTCCACCACCCTGGTTCGTAGGGGTAGGATTTTCGCCTCCAGCTGAACAGCCTCCTGACCCTTGTCATGAAGTTGTTTGGTGAGGTCCTTCTCAGATTGGCGGAGACTGCTCAACTCTTGCAGTAGAACAGTCTCGCGAGTGGTAAAGGCACAAGCCTGCTGGGCCATCCTCTTTCTTCTTCTCCTTCGCCAGAGCCAGGTCCTCCTTAGCCTTTGCCTCCACCAGGGACATCTTTTCCTTAGCTTTCGCCTCCACCAGAGCCAGTTGCTCTTTGATCCTCACCTCAGTCTGGTTTGTGAGGGCATTTAATTGGGCAAGGAATTCGACAAGACTGAGGCCCATGCACTCCCTCATCGCGTCCTCATCCATGTTTTTCGCTATCCCTCTTTGGAAGCTTTTGAGAGCATGCCGAAGGACGGCGGGTAGCTCGGGGGCGGGAGGAACTTAGTTGTTCCCAGGGGCGCTCTCCCCAGCGCCCTTTAGAGCAAGAAGCCCACGGGGGGAAGAGGCATTGGGAGGTTGATCCCTGAAGGAGGCGAAACGGCTGCTAGTGGCAGAGTGAGAGGTCGCCGCCCTAACCACCTTTCGTATTTTGAAGACGGGCCCTTCCGCGGTGTCCCCGTCTCCAGATTCAATCTCCACGACCCCTTTGTCCTTCTCAAGGGGGGTTGGAGCCGGCGAGGCCCGTACAGCAGCAAGGGGAACTGCGACGATGAGGGCAGAAGGAGTGGGGGATGGTGCGGCGGGAGCAGAGATGGGAGCGGAAGGAGTTGAGGCACCCGCGACACCAAGCGCCCCATGGCGGCAAGTGAGGGCATCGACTAGCCTAGCCCTTTTCTCTTCGTTCAGCACCATGCCTGCGCCAAGATGAAAATGCAAGAGGTCAGCAAAGCAGTAGCCATCAGAATGCAAGAGTAAAAAAAAAGGCAAAATATACGAGTATAACAGTATGCTAACAGGCATAACAAAGTAAGACAAGAGAAGACCAGTACCAATGTAACCCTTGAGGGCCCCAACATCGTACTCATGCTTGATCAGCTGGGTAGTGTTGAACATTGCCCCCAGACTTGAGAGAACCTGGCACACTTCGCGATCGAGAGGGGCCAGTTCCTCCAGGGTTTTCGGTTTCTTAAACTTTAGTTCCCTCACCCAGTAAAGGGGAAATCCGTCCAGAAGGGTGGGGTCGTGGGCGGTGCAACACACCCTAAAGAACTTCCCTTTGAAGCCCTTATAGGATTGCTGGAAGAGCGTGAGGAGGACTCTCCCCGCCACGCCACTGAAGCTCACCTAGAGGTTCTTCCCAGGGCTCTTAGCTTCAAAGAAATGGAGGAAGACGTCGACCGAAGGAGGGTGCCCAAAATGGTTGCACAGTATAGAGATGGCCCTCATGAAGGCCCAACTGTTGGGTTGCAGTTGGGCGGAGGCCATGTTGATCTCCGTCAACAACGCCCTTTCGAAACCAGTAAGGGGAAGACGTAGCTTCATCCGTTTAAAGACAATTTGGTAGAGGAAGAAGAAGGGCTCTCCTTCGTTGACCTGGTCGTCAACGCATACAGGTTCGCCCTTAGCACATGGGCGGATAGAGACATAGGCATTGCTTTCTTGCCCAAAGACGCACCCTATACAGTCAAGCTCGTCGTCCCAATGTTTCGTCACATCCATACTGGAAGTGAGTGTAGAGGTCTCGGTGAGAAGTTCGGCAGAGGCCCAAGGGTACAAGACTCTGTAATCTACGTTGGGTGGAGGGTTGGAAGTTGTTTTCGTTTGAGCCATCTTGAAGAAAGCTAAAAAGCAAGAAAGGAAAAGAAAAACAAGGACAGAGGGGGAAAGAACAGAGAAAGCTTAAAATGCAAGGAAATTAAACAGTCTCAGGCAGTTATCAAAGTGCGAAATCAAGAAACAAGGGCGATCAATGGATAAAAATCGTACCTTTAACTGATGAAAGTTGAAAGTCCTGGTTTTTCGCAAAAGAGAAAACAAGAGCGTTCGAAGAAGAAGATGAAGCGTGCAAGAGATTTCTGAAAGTGATGGAACAGTGATCGAAACGCGCGTTTTTGAACGCTCAACGTAAACTAAGATGCGCAAGCGACATTAAGTCTTGGTCGTTGATCAAGACACGTGTGCGCAGATTAAAGCGGGCACAGAGAAGCGTTACTTCGGTGCACTGTTCACGTCCCGTCACGCAGAGCCACGTAGGTTGCCAGGGCGAGGACTTAGTCTCTTCGCTGAAAAAGTTACAACTCGAGACTGGGGGCTTGTGTACCGACCAGTCCTTGGACGTCGTTGATCGCTATTAATGATTATGGGGCCACGTAAGTTGGGTCCCACGAGTGGCATGGGCCAGTGTCTCCAAGACACGTGAGCCAAGGTGCCGAGGAGTGGTCAGGCGTCGATCACCAGGATGTACTGATGTGTACTTAGCAATATAGTGAGGGTGATGTGACATCGGACATCAGAGACTCAAACAGCGAGCTTGGCCACGAGAGGTGGATCCTAGACCACACACCAGTTATCAGTTAGAAAGAACCCTAGATCACGAGGGGTCCATGCGTGCGGTGTGGATGACGCGTTCAGGCGTAACGCAAGTAAAGAGCCACTGGAAGAGATACGACCCGTGAGGGTCACATTCCAGGGGTGAGTTGCATGCATGGCACGTGAACAGCTAGGGCACTCCCAAGACGGATGACCCCAGAGATTAGGTGCACAAGTTGGTACCCAGGTGGTCATCCCGTTAGAGGTTGCACTCCAATAAGGGAGCCCTACGCGCTAGATTGCCCTAAGAGCGGGTGATAGCGACACTAAGGCGTACCCTCAGTAACCCTAATTATGGTTAGCGGAAACAGCGAAAATCCTAGAGTATATAAAGGGTAGTATCAAACCTAATAAGGTACACAAGTTTTACGCAGCTTTACGCTGATACACACACAGTTTACACAGAGAGCCTTTTACAGCTTACTTTCGGTGTTTCCTAGTGCTATACTGACTTCAGCGTCGGAGTGCAAACGACCTCTAGGGCGCCCTTTGTCTTTGCATTTTCAGGTGTTTGATCGAAGAAAGGAACAAATGAAGGCAGAGATAATTTGGCGTGTGATCGTCGTAGATGTACGAAGGTAATCGAGTCAACCGACAGGAACAATGGTTGGTTCCAAAAAGCTATTGTTTGGAAAGTTGGGGACAGAGAGAATGTTAGGTTTTGGGAGGATGCGTGGGTCAATTACTCTAGCCTTAAGTCTTTGTTTCCTAGACTTTACTCCCTTTTTATGGAACAAGGCAAGAAGGTGGGTAAGGTAGGCTTTTGGGAGGATTCTGGTAGCAATGGCAGCTAAATTCGAGGAGGGATATGTTTTAATGGGAATTGGGTTTGGAGGAAGATTTATTTACGCACATAAATAGGGGTGACATGAACAAGGAATCCAAGGATCATCTTGTTTGGGGAGGGGATACCACAAGGGTCTTCTATGTGAAATCAGCTTATGTTCGCTTGGCTAACCAAACCAATGGTCCAATGGATGGATCTTTTTCCAACCTATGGCAAGCAAAAGCAATGCCTAAAGCCCTAATCACTGGGTGGAGAATCTTACTAGATAGAATCCCAACTAGTATTAACCTTCTCAAAAGAAGGGTGGCAATAAATTCTACTATATGTGCACTTTGTAGGGAGTCAGAAGAATCCACCCAACATCTTTTCTTGGATTGTGCCATTGCATAACGAGTTTGGTCTACATGCTTCAGGTGGTTAGGTGTTATGTTTTTCCAACATAAGGAATTGAAGTGTCACCCTGAGAACTTTTATCTTATACATATGTCAGTTAAGAAAAATCAGGTGCGGAAGGGAATGCGGGTAGCAATTGTACATTGTATTTGGGAGAAGAGGAATAGAGTTGTCTTTAAGCAAGAGGTTCCATATGCAGAAATTTTTTTCCAATCAACTCAACTCCTTGCATGGTTTTTGTTGAAATACAAGGTGCGCTCTTTTTCGTATGCATTTTCGGATTGGCACCTGAACCCAAATCAATGCATCCAATGTATACGCTGGAAAAAGGAGGTAATAATGGGTGCAGGAAGCAAGGCTGGAAGAAGAATTCATAATAATGATCTAGAAAGTATACAACAACAGGTTCAACTATGAGGAGCTCGTTTTCTAGTTAGACACAGACGTTGAAATGGAAAAAGTGTTGTTGTTTGCATGAGAAAAGGGTGTCAAGCTGGTGAAGTTTTATGAAGGGGTTATTCATGGATACTTTGGAACCTGATGAAGATGCTTTTAAATTGTTAGCAACTGCTTTCTTGGTACTTTTTCTACAGCTTTGAAAACCATGTTAGAGGGGAACTGTGTTGTCAATGACAATACTATATGAGAATTAAGAATGTGGACCACCAAAGGAAGGAAGGATGCAACTAATGGCCAAAGCCATTTTTGTCAATGTTGTCATGCTTGTTGGTGTTGCTGTCAAGGCACCAATGGCCTATGTAAGGGTTGTCTTAAAGAAAATTTAGCACTGGAGCAAGTATAAAGTCAACACATATCAGTAGCCAAGAAAGGCTCTTTAGCTAATATAGATCTGAAGTTTTTTTGCAAGTGCTCTGTCTGTATATGATGCAAAATTATGCAGTAAATGTGGTGGACCAAAGGTGTTTTCCTATAAAGAGCGTTGTTCCTGCCAGTTGACCAGATTGCCTTCGTGCGTAGCTATGAGCTGCGTATCAAGGACTCCTTTGTCTTTGTTTAAATCTTAACCCTTCGCCGCAGTGAATACCTGAAACAAAGAGACAAATGGGCGCCCTCGCGGCCGTTTGCACTCCGACGCTCAAGTCAGTAAGGGTAGAAAACACCGTTGCACCTCCGTAATAGAACACCATAAACACCGTGTTCAGGAAACGCGTAGCTGAATCGTAACTGAATTCTCTCTCCCGTTCTCAGATCACTTGTGTGTAAAGTGTGAAAACGACCTTATTCTGCTAACAACGAAAAGACTAAGGCCTCGCCCTACCGTCCTACGTGGCATTCTATTGACAAGACGTTTCTGCGCTACGACGTGACACTTTGGCACACACGGTAATTTATCAACACGTGGCCCAATTGCACGGTCGTGACTTAACGTCTCTTGCGCTTCTCAAGTTTACGTTAAACCTTTCAAAAATGCGCACTTCAGACACTATTCCATCACATACGCTCTCACTTGCTTTCTTCGTCTTCCTTCTCAAAGCTTTCTCTGATTTCTCTTCTCAAAACCAAGACTTTCACTTCTTCAATCATCAAAAGGTATGAATTTTCTGCATTGATGCCTCTTTATTCTTGACTTTATGTACTGATGTTACTGCCTGGGACTGTTTAAATTCTCGCATTTACGCTTTCCTCTCATTTCTTCGTTCCCTGTTCTCTGGACTTTTCTCGTGTGGGTAGGGTTTTTCTGGGTTTTATTCCACTTTCACACCATAGCCTCTGTTTGCTAAACCTTTGTTCTTCTTCTTCCCAGCTTCCCTTGTTGAGACATGGTGCGAACCAAAACCACCGCCAATCCACCACCTCCCAGCGTTAATTACAAACCCTTATATTCTTGGGCTTCCGACGAGCTGCTCGCCGAAACCTCGACCCTAACTTCCTTTTCTGATTGGAGGGACCATTTAAACAACGAACCCGGGTGCAAGGGTAGAGACTTTGGGAGAAGGCACGACGCTTATATATCTGTTCGTCCCTGCACAGCGGGCGAACCTGTCTGCGTGGATAATCACTCGAATGGTGGGGAACCATTCTTCTTTTTCTATCAGTCAGTATTCCAGCGCGTTGGACAACGCCTTCCCTTTACAAGCTTCGAAAGGGAGCTTCTGACAGAGATAAACGTGGCCCCAACCCAACTACACCCCAATAGCTGGGCCTTCATCAGGGCCTTTGGCATTCTCTTCAGCTATTTCGGGTGTTACCCCCAGTGGACGTCTTCCTCCACTTCTTCGAGGCAAAGGGCCCTGGGAAAAATCTGAGTCAGCTTCAGTGGGATTGCTGGGAGGATAATTTTGACTCTCTTCCAGCAATCATACAAGGGGTTGAGAGGAAAATTCTTCAGAGTGTGTAGCTCTGAAGCCGACCCTACTGCCCTGGATGGTTTCCCCTTGTATTGGGTAGGGGAATTGAAGATGAGGAAAGCCAAGACTTTGGACGAGCTAACCTCGGCTGATCGCGAGATATGCCAAGTCTTGGCTAGCTTGGGGGTAGTGTTTAATACTGCTAAGCTGATCAAACATGAATACGACCCCGTTGCACTGAGTCGCTGCATCGGTATAGGAGTACTCCCTTCTTTACTAACCCCAACTCTCTATTTCTGTTTATGCTGCTTCTTCTTGCGTATTTTACAAACTGTTCTTATACTATTTTCATGGTATGCTTGACTCACAACTCTTTCTCTTTGGTGCAGACATGGCGCTAGGTGATGAGAAACGGAAGAAGCTGTCCAAGGTCTTGTCCGCTCGGGGCAAGGCCACTTCTGGTGGGGCTGGTATCTCTACACAACCAGCCCCTGGCACTTCCCTTGCCACCTCTCCAATTTCCCCTGCCCAATCCGTACCAACACCTGCACCTGCTCAAACCACCCAAAACCCCCTTCTCCTCATACCATTCCAACCCCTACCTCTCCACTTCCAATCGCGGCCATCCCATTGGCCGTGGTCGGGACTTCATCTCCACCAGCCCCCCTGGACAAAGGAAAAGGGGTGGTGGTTGTTCCCTCGGATGACGAGGAGGATACTGCTAATGGACCTGTCTTCAAGAGGAGGAGGACCACCACAGTGGCTACATCCCACTCCACTTCCAACAAAAACGTTGAGTCCCTGAGGGAGCATCCTCCAAGTGCCTCCACACCTCCTAACTATATGGCTCTGGGGAGGGAGTTGAAACCGCCCCAGAGCCCACTCTTGCATCTGCTCAAGAGCTTCCTCGGGTCGTCCAACTCTTGCTAAAGGGTTTCCGGCAGGTGCCCCCGGAAGGCCCAACTGACGAGGCTGTAGAGGAGAGTGTTGCTTATTCCCTTAGGGAACACTTTTCTCGTGCCAGCTCTTGGCGGCACCAAACTGAGGCTAGGGCCAGGGAGTACCAAGCTCTTGCTGATGAGCTGGCCCTGGTAAAGGAGCAAATGAACGACCAAGCCCGTCGTTGGTTCAACCAAGAGGCTGCTCTTAAAGAGGCCCTGAAAGTGGTGCGAAAAGCTAAGGAAGCAGCTAACAAGAGGCTTCATGAAGCGGCCAGACATACACTGAGCTTCTGGCCAAGGTGGTGGAAATTGTTGAACTGAAGGCAGCCGCTGATACCTCCAAAACCAAAATAACCACCCTTGAGGAATGTTGTGTTACTCAAGAGGTGAACCTGGGCAAGGTTGAGGTTGATCTTGCTGCCAAGAATGAAGCTTTTGACATAATGAAGGCTGAACTTACCAAGCAGCTTGCAGAGAAGGCTGGGACCTTGGCAGACATGGGGAAAGAGCTGGCTTCCCAAGCTGAACACTCCCAAAAGGTCGAAAAGGAGCTCCTCGACGACGCTGCGGATGCTTTTGCTGCAGGGTTTGAGGAAGCTTTGTCTCAGGTAGTCTACGAACACCCTGAGATGGACGTCTCAAACTATGCCCCTGTCAACCACGTCGTCAAGGGGAAAGTCGTGCCAAGGGACTTCTCTGAAGACAATTAGCTTCCCCTTTCTGTAACTTTATAACTTTGTTACCTATTCTGCACATTCTGAATGGCTTGCACTTTTTGACTTTAAATATTTGCTTCTGCTTGCGCTTATTCACTGCTTTCAAAGATGTTTCCGCTATTTACCTTTGTTTTTCTTCGCTTAGCTTAATTTTCTTTCTCAAACTATAGGTAGCACGCGCTTTTCCTTCTTATCTTTTCTACTAAGACCAACGTGCATACCTTTCTCTTGTTCTCGATTCCTTCTTCTTCCTAACTCGTGGGAATTTCTTAACTTAATCTTCGCTTGACCTTCATGGCCCTGAGGCGCCTACCCCCGAAGGCGTTACTGGCCTCGACATCGCTCAAAGGCAAAGAAGGACTTATCTTGGCCGAAGCCTACTTACTCGTACTCGGTGCCCACACTTGAGGAGAGGCCTGCTGAAAGCAGGGCCGTTTCGTCCTCAGTGTGTCTAAACACTGGGACAAGAGTTACACTTGGTGCCCACGCCCGAGGAGAGGCCTGCTGGAAGTAGTGTCGTTTCGTCCCCGGTGTGTCTAAACACCAAGGCAACCAGTCCTTATCTCTTGCACTTGGTGCCCACGCACGAGGAGAGGCCTGCTAGGAAACAGAGTCGTTTCGTCCTCAGTGTGTCTAAACACCAAGGCGGTCAGTGTACTTGGTGCCCACGCCCGAGGAGAGGCCAGCCGGGGAGCAGTGTCGTTTCGTCCCCGGTGTGTCTAAACACCAAGATGACCAGGGACTTGGTGCTTACGCCCAAGGAGAAGGTGTCCCGAAGGAAAGCGCTACTCCTATCTGGTGTGTATCTGCACCAAGGTACCTGGCTCTCTACTGCTCCGAACTTCCTTTCTGTCCTTGGCGCTCATGCTCGAGGGAGGCGCCCCCACGTCTCCCCTCGAGATGTCTGAACGCCAAGGTGGTGGGTTCATTTCTTACTGAACCGCGTTATCTCTTGTTAGCATTTCTCTGCATCGTAATAAGGAAAACTTAAGACAATGTATGCTCAAACTGGTTTTTACTTGGGTGACCTCATTAAAAAACCCCTGAAAGGGGAAAAGAGTGTCCCCTTAAACTATACACTTCATAGAGTTTTTAACTGAAATAAAACTGCAAGTTTGCCGCGTTCCAAGTGCGCGGGATAGGGCCTCCCTCCAGAGTCTCAAGCTTATACGACCCGTTCCCCCGAGCTTCGATTACCCTGAAGGGCCCGATCCACTTGGGGGACAACTTGTTTTCCAACTCATATGGATGAGCCTTCCGCATGACCAAGTCAGCCACTTGGAACTACCGGGGCTTCACCTTGGAGCTGTACTGATGCTCTACTCTTCTCTTTATGGCTTCAGCCTTTATTCTTGCTTCTTCTCTGGCTTCGGGTAACAGATCTAGATTCACCCTCCTCTCCTCGTTGGACTCTTCAGCCACAAAACTCTGGAAGCATGGTGAGCTCTCGTGAATCTCTACTGGGATCATGGCGTCCGATCCGTATACTAAGCTGAACGGCGTCTCCATGGTGGAAGTTTGGGGCGTGGTGTGGTAAGCCCATACTATCTTGGGTACCTCCTTCGCCCAAGTTCCTTTGGCTTTCTCAAGCCTCCTCTTCAACCCCCTCAGCAAGATTCTGTTGACGGACTCCACCTATCTGTTCGTCTGGGGGTGTTCAACAGATGCGAACACTTGTTTGATGCCTACCTCTGTAGACAGCTTACCCAGCTGCTGGCTTGCAAACTGAGTACCATTATTTGAGGTAAGGCACCTCGGTACACCGAAGCGACACACAATGTTCCTCCAGACAAAGTGTTGTACCTTGTGTGCGGTGATCCGCGCCACCGGCTCTGCTTCTATCCACTTTGTGAAGTACTCAATAACAACTATCAAGTACTTCATCTGCCTTATTGCTAACGGGAAGGGTCCCAGAATTTCAATTCCCCATGTGTGGAAAGGCCATGGGTTGTAAGTTGACCTCAACTTTTCTGGGGGCGCCTTATGTCAGTCGGCATGCAGTTGGCACTGCTTACACCGTTGGGCGTACCTTACACAGTCCTCCCTCACTGTTGGCCAGTAGAAGTTTGCGCGCACTACCTTGGACGCCAAAGACCTTCCTCCTACATGGCTCCCGCAAATCCCTTCATGGAGCTCAGACATTATCCTCGTGCACTCATCTCCACTCACGCATGTCAAGATCGGGTGCGTGAACCCGTGTCTGAATAGTGCTCCATGCACGAGAGTGTACCTCGCAGAATTTCTCTTTATCTTCTTGCCCTCTTCGGGTTCCGCAGGGAGGATCCCATCTGCGATGTAGCGCCTATAGGGCGTCATCCACGTGTCCCCTTCTTCCAGAGCGCACACCTGCATGGGGTACTTATCTTCTGGCGAGGCCGGATAAACACTTATACTGGGGGCTCTTGCCGTGTCCTGAGTCAAGGACTGTGTCCTGATCTGAAGGATGTCCACCCTGTTATCCACCACAAACGTTCACGGCGTTTTGAGGGTCTCCTGGATGACCGTCCTCTGCCTTCCCCCCTTGCCTGTGAGCTGGCCAGCTCAGCACGGACATTTTGTTCTCTTGGGACGTGGACCAACTCGAACGTCACGCCCCTTTCAGCACTTGGACATACATCAAATATGCTGCCATCTGCAGATCCTTGACTTGGTACTCCCCGGTCACCTGCCCCGTGACCAGCTGCGAATCACTCTTCGCCAACAGGCATCACACACCCATCTCTTTGGCTAAGAGCATCCCAACTATTAGGGCCTCGTACTCTGCTTGATTATTACTTGCCTTGAACGCAAACTTCAGGGCCTGCTCGATCAACAAACCGTTTGGCTCCTCCAGGACCACTCCGGCTCCACTCCCTTGCTGATTCGAGAACCCATCCACCGAGAGCACCCATTGGGAGCCAACCTCTTCCTCTTGTCGTGTGCTCCCTGGCGAGAGCTCCGCCATAAAGTCTGCGTACACCTGTCCCTTGATGGACCCCTGGGCTCATACAGAATGTCAAACTCGGAGAGCTCCACCGCCCAGCAGACCATCCTCCCTGCGACGTCTGGCTTTTGTAACACCTTCTGGATGGGGAGGTTCGTCATTAGTACCACCGTAAAGCTTTGGAAGTAGTGACAGAGCCTCCTGGCCGAGAACACCACCGCCAGAGCCTCCTTCTCCAAAGACTAATACCTTGCCTCCGGCCCTTGCAGGACTTGTTTATGAATTATAAAGGTTTCTGGGTTTGGTCTTGCTCCTGAACCAGCACAACACTGATCGCCCACTCAGTCACCGCAAAGTATAACCGGAGGGGCACACCTGTCTGTGGCTTACAAAGCAAGGGAGGAGCAGCCAGATACTCCTTGAGCTTAAGGAATGCCGCCTCGCACTCCTCGGTCCACACGAACCTGTTGTTTCTCTTCAAGCACTGGAAATAAGGGTGCCCCTTGTCTCCTCCAGCGGACACGAACCTGGACAGAGCGGTCATCCGCCCCGTTAACTGTTGTACCTCCTTCACCGTGGCGGGGCTCCTCATTGCCAGGATCGCTGCACACTTGTCGGGGTTCGCTTATATCCCCCGTTCTGTGAGCAGAAACCCCAAAAACTTACCCGCCTCAACACTGAAGACACACTTCTCAAGGTTCAGCTTGAGGCGCTATTTAGCTATCGTGGCAAACAACTCTTCCAGATCAACTGTGTGCCGCCCCCTCTCTTGGAATGTCACCACCATATCGTCGACGTAGGCCTGCACGTTCCTACCCAACATGGGTGCAAGGACCTTATCCATCAATCTTTGATAGGTGGTTCCTGCATTCTTCAACCCAAACAACATCACCTTGTAGCAATAACAGCACGTCTCAGTCATGAACGCCATTTTGCCCTCGTCACGGGGATGCATCTTGATCTGATTATACCCCGAAAACGCATTCAGAAAGCTTAGCATCTTGCAGCCCGAGGCGCTGTCCACCAATGTGTCGATGCTGGGCAGGGGATACGAATCCTTAGGGCACGCCTTATTCAGGTCAATGAAGTCCACGCACATCCTCCACTTCTTGTTCGCCTTCTTTACTAAAACCACATTGGCCAGCCACTCAGGGTACTGAATCTCCCTGATGTGGCCAGCGCTCAACAGCTTTTTGGTCTCTTCCTACACGACGAGGCGCCTTTCCTCGTTTAACTTCCTCCTCCACTGTCGCATAGGTCAGACCTTGGGGTCCATGGTGAGATGATGGAATAAAAAAATTCGGGTCAATGTCGGGCATGTCCGAGGCAGACCATGCAAAGGCGTCCAGGTGACGTGAGATTACTGCCGCCACCTGGTCCTGCTCTTCTCGACTCAGCAGTCGTCCCAGTTTAAAGGTCTTACCACCGATCTGCCTCTCCACCACATTCTCGACTGGCTCGGGCATCCTCTGCGCAAGAGATGTCTTCGCTGCCTTCCCTTCCAGGTATCGCCTCGGCAGGCGCTTTCCCCATGGGCAATGCCTCCGCGGGCGTCTCCTCCATGGGTACTGCCCCTGCGGGCGCCTCCTCCGTGGGCACTGCCTCCGTGGGCGTCTCCTCCACGGGCTCTACCTCCATGGGCGTCTCCGTGCTGGGTGGGCGCTCCACCACCATAAACACGCCTCTTTTTTTTCAGGCTATTTGCATAGCACTTATTCGCTTCTTTCTGATCGGACTTAATCATGATCACTCTGCCACTAAGATCGGGCAGTTTCAGCTTCATGTGTCGTGTAGACGACACCCCTCCAGTTTGTTCAAAGCTGGCCTCCCCAGCAAAATGTTGTACGCCGAATTAGCGTTCACAACCAAATACCTTATGTTCTCGGTGCGTGACGTCGTGCCATCCGTGAAAGTCGTCCTCAACACTAGATAGTCGCGCACCTCCACTTGGTCCCCCTGTGAAGCCATACAGGCACCCGATATATGGCCTCAGCAGATCAGGGGACAATTGCAACTTGTTGAATGTGGACCAGAACATCACGTCCGTCGAGCTACCTTGATCCACAAGCACTCGATGTACTCTCCTTCCAACCGAGATCACCACGGGATCGTTGTCATGGGGAACAACATCGTGGAGGTCTGCCTTCGTGAATGTAAGGTCGACGTCCAGCGAGTCGTCCGCCCCCTGCTCTGCCACAGAATTTACTGACCACACGTATCTCTTGAGCTGAGAGGCAGTGCATCCTCCACCCGGAAAACCACCAGAGATGGTGTGTACTTCCCCATGGATAGGCATCTCATGGGCCTAGTCTTCTACTGGCGCTGCCAAGGTCACGGCTCCGGATGACCCCACCTGATAGTCATTCAAGAATCCGCTCTTCACTAGCTTGTCCAACTGATGGCCCAGAGCCAAGCAGTTGGTGATCTGATGGCCGAACGCCTGATGAAACTCACACCACGCGTCCTTGTGTGGTCCCATAACCTTATCTGTCTTCGCAGGGACCCTCAGCCTATCCGCGATGTTGGGCACAACAATGAGGTCCTTAAGCTCCACCACAAAGTTGTGCCTAACCGGCCTGTTCTCCAATGAGCGCCCCCTGGCTTGCGGCTTCCTTGCCTCATAGGGGCGCTTCCTCTCTTAGCCTCTCTTCCCTGGCGCGACCTCATTCACCCTCGTGGGCTGTGCGCGCGACTGTGCTCTAGGGCGTGCGGGTGTGACACTTGCACGTTTCTCGCACACCTCACCCTCCGTTGCGATGTGCTCCGTGCAACGCCTGATTTCTGTGAAAGTTCGGGAGCGGTTTCTGATGAGTGACTCGCAGAATGGCCCAGGGCAGATTCCCTTCCTGAATGCATACACAATCATCGGCTCTTCAATGGTGCCAACCTTCACCACCTGCACCCCAAAACGATTGATGTATTCCTTCAACGTCTCCCACTAGTACTGCTTCACGTCGAAGAGATCATACGACACTGGCAGGGGAGCCCGGTTCAAGATATACTGCTCCCTGAACAACTGTGAGAGTTGTGCAAAAGAGGTCACGTGGCCATCTGGAAGGCTAATGAACCAGTCCATCGCCATTCCTGCCAACGTGCTCATGAATAGCTTGCACCTCACGACGTCAGAACCGCCGACAAGCATCATCTGCGTGTGGAACGCAGTGAGGTGCGCCTCTGGATCTTCCATTCTCGTGAACGTAACCTTCGGGCCTACTAATGTGGGTGGAATTACTGCCTCCATGATGGACTGCAAGAAAGGCATAGGGAACTCCCTGGGTGGTGTGAAACACTCGCGATCCTCTGCTTTGTGACTCCCAGAGTGGTTGCGCATCCCGCGGCGCAACTCTTCGTTCGCACGACATAGCTCTTCGTTTCTTGCCTACGGCGCTGCAAGATCCAACTGAATGCGTTCTTGTTCCACCCTCGACGCCGCCATCGCCTCTTGAAGGCCTTGCATCACCTCCATGACCTGCTGCAAGGTCATGCTATCACTCTCTGCGCGCGTTGTTGAACTCTGCCTAGTAGTCCTCATTCTTCACTGTTTCTTGGAGAATCTTTAACTGTTTCTGCGAATCTTGGAACTTTCTTCGATGAAACTGAGTGAATCTTGAGGATTTTCGATGAATCTTCCAAGAATCTTGAAAGCCTCCACAAACTTCACTGTCGCTACTGAAACTTGAACTTCTTGTGGTGGGCCTGCTATTTTAGATCAGGCCCCACGGTGGGCGCCAAATGTTCGTGCCGGTTGACCAGATTTCCTTCGTGCGTAGCTACGAGCTCCGTATCAAGGGCTCCTTTGTCTTCGTTCAAATCTTCACCCTTCGCCGCAGTGAATACCTGAAACAAAGAGACAAATGGGCGCCCTCGCGGCCGTTTGCACTCCGACGCTCAAGTCAGTAAGGGCAGAAAACACCGTTGCACCTTCGTAACAGAACACCGTAAACACCGTGTTCAGGAACGTGTAACTGAATCGTAACTGAATTCTCTCTCCCGTTCTCAGATCACTTGTGTGTAAAGTGTGAAAAGGTACCTTAGTCTGCTAACAACGAGAGCTTATATACCTTTTTGGTGCTTCTGCCGCGTGTCTCCTTCTAACTTATGCGTAACTCTGTGTGGGTGGCCTTACGACACTATAACCCAACTTAGGGAAATCCCAGTGTGTAAGTCTCCCTTCCCGAAGTGCATCCTCCGCGGGGGGTGACTACGTGGGTGCCAACTCATGCGTCCCAGCTTCTAGTCACTCGCCCTAAGAGTGTTTCTACCCTCCTCACGTACCATGCATACAGATTACCCCCTAGGACGTGGCCCTTTCGTGGGTCGTCTCTGTTCAAGTGGTTCTCTAACGGTGGCGCGTACTGCCGTGTCCCGACGCCTCATGCACAGATACGCCTTGAGTTGGGTCTCTTCCTACTGGTACTGGGGGTGTGGCTTGGAAACCACCTTTCTCGCCTATTGCCACTCTTCGGGGTACCGAGATCCGAGGCCTCCATGCCCCTACCGTGCCGCCTCCTACTGTGTCGCCCCCTCCATGGTCACTCCCACCCGTGGGTACCGAGGGGTGGCACCACCTTGCTACGAGCACTTCTTGGTTCGAACCCAGTCAACTCCCGAGGTCGGTTAACGCCCGAGGCCTGGTCAACGCCCGAGGCCTGGTCGACCCCCTTTCTTACCTCATTGCACCCCTGATGGGTCCTCCCAAGTGTTGACTTTGGTCAACGCCTGAGGGCGGGTCGGTACAAGCGTGAAGACTTAAACTTGTAGTAAGGAAATCGATTTCTGAACTGGTTAAAGAAGAATGTTGCAGACCCTTGTTTTTTAAGCTACTTTGAAGCTGCTAGCATTCCTATGTTACTTGTGACTGCTTTTGTAAGGTTTGAGTATTATAATATGCTGCCAAATCTTTTCAGGGTTGTGGAATTTACAAGGTAGAATGAAGCTTGATGGTTACTAGAAGGTGCTAATTTGTTGAATGTGATTTTTTGGCCCCTGTTTGGTGTTTGTAAACTTTATTTATACACTTCTTAGGTTCAGCGGCTGGTGTTATGCTTTATGAATGAAAAGGGTTAAGTAACCATTGTGTTTAGGCATGGCAGCTTAGAAGGATGCAGTGTTACTGCACTTTTTAGCAAGTTTTGTAGCACTTGGCCATCTTAAGACCTTTTGTTGGGCTTGGTTGGTTTGTTGTTTTATAAGCAAAGTAGGTATGCCTTAGTAGTAACTATCTATTGATGGTAATTGTTTCTAGATTTTTTGTATATGGGTTGGGACACCCCTTATGTGTCTCCTCTTTTAATTAATTTAATTATTTGCTGATAAAGAAAAAAATATACCTTATGATATAACATTGGAATAATTTGTTCTAATTTCACAACTTCTTTTTAGAAAGATTCATATCTTATATCAAATACTATTAATAATTAATCATAAAAAACACTTTAGGTGATTTTAATTTAATTTAATTTGTTGAGTTAAAATATTTTTTCACATAATGCTATTTATTTCAGAAGTAATAACTTCTTTCAATTTTACTATATATTAATCTATATGATTTCAATTATTAAATATCACAAATCAACACTCTTAATAATAATATGTGACAATATCATTCCCTCACACATAACACATTTTATAATTAAAAATTATATATTGAATCGTCTGATACACATCAAAATAATATCTTTGTATCTTTTAGAAGAAAAGGAATTAGTTATGTTTCTTCCATACTTAAGCATCCAAATGAGTATTTGAGTGTCAAACTCTCAATAGAGAGAATCAAAACTAACTCTCACTCCCCAAACTACAAACATCTAAAGTCCACCTCAAGTTACCTACTTTTATCGATGGAGTAACCACTTGTTAGATAGTCGATGAAAGCTTCTAATAAGAGAAATTTATTTTGGCATTCTTTTAGCTCAATCTTCAAGTCATAGCTTGAGAAATGAACATGGTCCTTTGAGTAACCAAAGTGGCTCTTGAGTGAGAGTAGTTTGTCTTAACAATAACTCACTACAAGAAAATCATTAAACAAAAACCAATTTTTGAGACAAAAAATAATTAGTTACTGTACCGCCCTGGAAGTCGGAAGTGATGACGTGGCAACAAGCTACAAAGTAGGCGTGTGGGTGAGGCGCCAGAGTGGCAGAAGGGAAGGAAGTCGGGTGGTTCGTGTAATCGCCAGTTATTAAGTTGGCGTGCTCCGATCTTCAACATACCAGGCGATCGCCCAGTTGAAGATAAAGTCGCCAGATGTGAACTCAGGCGACCAAGTGATTGGAGATCGCCGGAACAAAGCACATCGCCGAAGGTGAAGGTGGTACAGATTACGAAGGCGGCCGGCGAGACCACAGGGAAGGTGTACGAGAGCACCCTAACTCGCCCGTTCCAGTAAAGATCGCACTCTTAAGATAGCTATGCATTGGGCAGAACCATGCATAAGTAACTTAGCCAAAAGGAGAGTCAGAAGCAGCGCCCAAGTCAAGGAGGCTCCAGATGATGGCACGTGTACGACTGGATGCGAGCCACGTGTCCAGGTCTGTAAC
>Ga0123342_1002079_pt1 | contig 33564 bp, 23 predicted proteins | sample Turbeawhitnodule_FD_89960 | JGI IMG/M metagenome (GOLD analysis project Ga0123342, IMG submission 89960) | Root nodule microbial communities of legume samples collected from Mexico - Turtle bean Mexico white nodule | ecosystem: Host-associated > Plants > Roots > Nodule | place: Mexico: Nepantla... | reverse complement strand
GTTAGTCGGTGGTTCGGGTAGTTCGCTATATACTTTTGTATTTTTTGTTTTATTTTTTTTTTCTTTTTTTAAATATTGATTAACTTTTTTTTCTTTTTCTTTTCCCCCTCCCCCCCCCCCCCCCCGTGTGTTTTTGGTTTTTTCTGCGGTTAAATTGGTTTTCAAATTCCTGTATTTGATAATATAAGTTGAGGAAATGTTTCATTACAGAGTTTATTCAATAGGGTAGTTTAACCTAATTCTTATGCATTGGAGGACATTAGGTAGAGTTTTTGTACAAGATCAGTTACTTGTACAAAAGTTTACTTCCACAATTCCGTTTAACTTTCTTTTAGAAATACTAACTTTTTTAATAAAATATTTATAAGATTTTTTGTTTTACTTTTTTTTATTTTTATATAATAATAAATATGCATAGATAAACTAATTAAAAATTATACGAAAGATCAGGGTATAAATAGTAAGAGAATAATTAATATTGTTTTGAATTTTGAAAATGAGATTTAAATAAAAACAAAAGATACTATACTTACAGAGAACACAGCAATGAATTTTGAAAATGACATATAAATAAAGGCTTTTTTGTTCAAAAATACTACATTTAAAAAGGAATAAAGAAACTACACAAGACAATATTTTGAGCTGAAATAACAATTATACATATAAGCATTAATACTTGGAACTAATTAAATTAACTTAACCGTAAGAGTTAGAAAATAAAGGAGGAAATTGGTTAAAAAGTTGAGCATGGAAGTACAATTTTGTTTTATTTCTTAGATCTAACAGTGGTATTGCAGTAATGTGTATAGCAGGTGGAAAAGCAAATGGTGGTTCAGAAGATCTTTAGATGTGCATGTGTGGTTGTCTCCATTAGTTATCCAGATAAACAAAGCACAACGTGACTGAGTGTGAGTGCATGCAGAGGGAAATGAAGTTGACAACTTAACAAAAAGGGTCTCTCTACTCTATTCCACCCTACTCTACTCCTCAAATAATTGCTATGTACCTCTCCACAACGTACTACGATCCAATACCTCTTCCTCGTTACGCAACGCAACCTACCTCATTTTAACAGGAAATTGATGGCACTTCCTTATGCGACACTCTTGACAAAGTGCCACCAATTTTGGCTAATTTGCCATGAATAGGATAATTTCACAACCTCTGAAAGAATGAGAGTGACGTGACACCTGCTTTTGTCTCTAGTTTTTCTTTTCTGAATATTTTTTTTTACACATGTTGCTTTCACAAATAAAGAATGAAAGTGATGGAACAGTGCTCCTAAAAGAGGGTGTAAAGGTGGCGAGAGAATCTACGCTGCTTTCTTAAAACAACACAGCAAATGGGTTGTTAAGACATTAATTAATTGCATCTAAAACCCAACTTCACCTAAGAAAACCTCTGTCATTTGTGTGTAAGCATTCACTAGCCAATATTCTTTATGGTGAAATCAGTTCAAAGTAATTATAAAACCAGTTGCTCCCCACCACGTCCTTCACGTTCTCTCTCTACAACTTTCCATTAGTTTATTTCACTTCCATTACCCCTTCACACGCGCATTATTTCATTCAGCTGTGTTATTATTTATAGATAGTGTGCAACTTACGTAACAACACAAGTAACTATTTTGTTTTGGCAAACAAAAATACAATTGAAAACTAACAATGTTGATTAGTTAAACAAAACAAAATAATATCTATCATTATAATTTGGGTTTAGTTTAAATTCAATTCTACATTTTACAAGATAAGAACTGTCCTCCATTTATATATTTTTATTCTTAATTTGTTCGTATATTTAAACCTAGAAACGGGGAATTTTAACTCTAATTTGGGTTCAAAATTGCTTACTCAGAATCAGGCAGTGGCAGCTTATTTTGTAAGTTAATTTTTTTATTATATTGTTGTGAGAAACTAATTAATGAGGCATGTTTGTTGGGCCCTCTAAAATATTCTTGGCCATTGGACCAACTAATCTCGGGACCCACTAATTGCCATTTTTTCCACGTTTCTTTATTCCATTGATATTATCTACCTATTTTAATATGAATGACGTGGTTTCAACAAATCCACCATTTAACCTAATAAAATTTGAATTAAATTGGATTTATCTGCTTTTTATTATTATACTTAATTCGAATAAAGTTATTCTCGAGTTATATTAGGTTGAGTTTATTGGTTTAAACGTTTTGAATTTTTTCATAAAACCTTATAATTTCAAAATATTTTTTTAATTACATATTCTAGAATAATATTTTTTTAAAAATATACTATATTATGTAATGTTTTAATAATTAAATATTTTAAATACATGTTTAATTAATGGGAAAAAATAAATAAATAATAATAATTTCATTATTAATATTAATATTAGCATTATTAAATAATTTTGTTTAGGTTTGAAGTTGGAGTTCAAAATATTGACATTAAAAGATTGGATCTTGACTCAATTCATTATCTACACGTGTGATGTAACAAGTGGATAGTTATGTAAAGCACGGGACTTTTTCTATGCAATTTTTTTTGGAGGATCACGTTATTTTTAAAAAATATTATTATTATTATATATATTTGTTTTTTTATTTTTTTTATATGGTCGTTGAACATGTGGCCAATAGATTAATAGTTTAATCGATATAGTAACTATAAAATTTCAACTACTAAAAGAAAACATCACTTTTATATTCTTAACATTCAAAATTAACCATACAAATATAAATGAAACATGTCATAATATTTAAATTTAAATTTTAATAAAATCAATCATTCCATTAACCATTAGAAATTTACATATAAGATCAAAACACAAAATTATTGCTATATAAAGTTTATTACCATTCAAATTAAACAAAAAAATTGCAATGAAATATATCATAATATTTACATTTAAATTTTAATAAAACATAACAATTTCCATTAAAAATTACAAGTTTTCATAGAAAATGAAAATCAAAATAATACGTTAGAATTATGCAATTCTATAAGAAATTAAAATGCAAGAAATATACATTAATATAAGTAACTAAATTATACGTTTTGCAGAAAATTGATAAAATAATTTGTAAAAACTAATAAGTTTTATTACATATACCTTTTTTTTCTTCTTAAAATCTGTTTTTTTAATGGATTAGAGTCGTCTTCTCTCTATCTTGATAAACACTAGTATCTTCCACCATCAGTTCTTTTAGAATTTTTATTTTTTTAATCTCAATTAGAATGAAGACAGTTGCAAAAGATTATCACAAGAATATTGTTTATACTGAATCTAAAATTATCATGATTTTTAGGTTAATTTTGTTTTATTCTAAAATTAAGAATTAACTAGGTGTATTAATTCACGTTAATTATAAATTATTTGTCATTTTGAGTTCGTTAGATGTTCTTTATCTACACATAAACTCTGTCTGTCATAGTAAAAAAAACATTTTAAATTAAATTCAGGATTCAAAATGTGTTATTGGAAAATACATTCAAACAGATTTTATCCGCACTTTTGTTTCCTCTGTATGAATTTAACGATTTTGAATTCTTTTTTATTTTATTTTGTATAGTTAATGAACTAGTCATTCGGTCACGTGTATACACATAAATTAATGGACCAGTCATTCGGCCACGTAATGGAATTTTTAAATTGTGGTATTTCATTGGATAAATTTTATCCCATGTGTATAAACATTAATTAATTAATTACTTTTTTAGTAGATTATAGGAATAGGTTAGTCACTTTAATAATTTGTAAATTACTTTGATTAACTTAATGAAAGAAGGAAAAAGTTAGTTTCGTTTTTGATATTTTAGTTGCACATAAATAAGTGTGTACGATAACGATGAATCATCAAATCCATTTGAGTTGCAGCATTATCCAGAAGATATGAGCGTATATTTTATTCCTTTGCGTAATAAATTTGTGTAGGTGAGAATTTTTTGTGTGGTGAATATAAATGGGTCGTTGAGAAGGAAAAAGGTGGTAAGGTGGAGGGAGAAAGCGCAAACGAGACAGGGAAGAGAATATCCACAGCATAAGCTATAAGTTAAGCATTAATCGCAACCTGAGAAATAAGAAGAGCTTTTGTATTTTTAATTTAAAAAATGAGAATAATATTAATGAGAATTAAATAAGCAAACACGTTAAACAGGTTGATTAACAAAGAAATAAAATCAGGGAAGATTCGTGTTTATAAGCTCGATCACATTGAGCTCACACGGCTTTCGTCGTCACTCTTCACTCACTCACGTCTTTCACGTTGTTGGTGTTGGTTTCAGAAATTGAGTAAGTCTTAAAGTGAGGAGAAGCTATGAGATAAATAATTATGTAAGATAATTGGAAATCCGCGGGAGGTAGAGAGAGAAAAATTCAGTTGCAATTGTGAGAAGTGTTGTGTGTGTGTGTGTGTGAGGGTAGAGAGAAACGAGTAGCGTGGTGAAGACTTGGGTGTTTGGATTTGCAATTGGAAGAGAAGAGAGTGAGTTGGTTCGATGTCGCAGATACCGAAGGAGCCGGAGCAGGTGATGAAGATGAGAGGAGGAGGTGTCTTGGGGAAGAGGACGATTCTGAAGAGCGACCATTTCCCTGGTTGCCAGAACAAACGTTTGTCGCCCCAGATCGAAGGCGCTCCCAATTATCGACAGGTAGGTCTTCTTCGTCTTTTCGTCTTCTGCTAATTCATCTATTTTTTTTTTTTATAATTTTTTTTAATCAGGTAGTTAGTGTTGTTGTTGTTGTTGTTGTTAGGCATCGGACTCGTTGCATGTTCACGGTGTTGCCATTCCAACCATTGATGGAATTCGAAACGTTCTCGACCACATTGGTGCTCGATTGAAAGTTCTCTGGATTAGCCTTCGTGAGGAACCGGTGTGTTATATTTTTATTTTAATTTAACCTATGGCTGACTTCAAGGAGTTTGGGTTTTTAAAACTAACTCCTGTGTTGCATGAGTAGTACTTGAGTTTAGGCTAAGTATTGTTAGTTTGATGCTGGATGTTTGTGATAATGTTTTCTCCTTACTTATTATTTCCTTCCTTTGTTGGAATCAGCTTGCCTACATTAATGGTCGTCCTTTTGTTTTGCGTGATGTGGAGAGGCCGTTCTCAAACCTTGAGTATACGGTATGTTATGGCGGTGCATATCAGTTCTTTGCTGGCTTTCAATTTAGCTGATGCTTACATTGCAAGTTGGTTTGAATTGAGTCCGTTAACTTGTGGGGCATTCTGTACTTGATTAGGGAATTAACAGAGAAAGGGTTGAGCAAATGGAAGCTCGTTTGAAAGAAGACATCCTGGTGGAGGCAGCAAGGTATTTCTGTGGCTTTGCTCCGTGCTTGTCCTGTGAATCTGTGGTTTTCTTTATGCTTTACTGTTAATCTTATTTGCACATGGATACGACAGATATGGAAATAAGATTCTTGTGACTGATGAACTGCCAGATGGGCAGATGGTGGACCAATGGGAGCCGGTGTCATGTAATTCTGTGAAGACACCACTAGAGGTATGGCTGAAACTAGTATATGATGGCAGTTTGAGATTTCTTGATCAATTTTCTGATACAAATGCATCAAGGTTTTTTCTTTGCTGTAGGTGTATGAGGAATTGCAAGTAGCGGGATATCTTGTTGATTATGAACGCGTTCCTATAACTGATGAAAAATCTCCAAAGGAAATGGATTTTGATATCTTGGTTAGTATTTTGTGTGTATTTGTTATGCTCTATCACATTTGGTATCACTTTCTGCATACATATTCTTTTGGTGCATCAAGGGGTTGGGTGATGTAGTGTCCTTCTCTATTGTCTTGTCATTGAGCTGCTGCTGCTGATGCTGCTGAACAGTGCTTAATTGTTAGGACTCGTAGCTTTTATATTTCATACAATATTTATTGACATTGAAAACTCATACTTTTCATATTTATTTATTTATTTATTTATTTTAGGTTAATAAAATTTCTCAAGCTGATGTAGACACGGAGATAATTTTTAATTGTCAAATGGGGCGTGGTCGAACCACAACTGGAATGGTCATTGCAACTTTGGTCTACCTCAACCGAATAGGGGCCTCTGGTACATTTTATATATTTTTTTAATTTCTCTGATTTTAATGCTTATATTGCTTTATTTAAGTAGTTATTCATCCAAGAAATTTGAATGTAAGAATGGTTTCTTGTATATTCAGTATTTAGTTAGCATAGAAAGTCTGGATTTTTCATAAATGTTGAATTTTAATACCAAGGCAACACATATGGAAGATGCCTACATCCTTCCTTTCTGTTTTTATCAGCATCTACCTTGGTTATGATGTTAGTTTTGGGCATGGTAGTTGAATCGAGATACAAATTATGTATCAGAGAGCTTATATTTTGACTCATGAATTGTTTTATATCGTGAATAGTAAGATTCATAAACATTAAAAAAATGTAACATATACTTAAATATATAAGATGTATAAACATGCAAAGATACAATTAATAAGAAATCAACCTCAATCAAAAAAAGTGGTTGTATCTGTGTATTTACTACACAATTTCAGCAACACAACCTTCAAAAAAAGTGTGGTTGGTGCATAAGATTTCTATAACCATGGCTATATGCTACTAAACAAATTTGCATTATAGTCTTCCTCAAAATAAGTGTTGTTGCTGCTACCACATAATTACGGCAGACTATGGTTGTTGCTTGTACATACTAAACAATCTCAAAAACAAATAAAAATTATATCCTAGTCATTCATATTCCATCCTCTTCCTCTCCAAGATCTACATCACTTAAGTCATCTTCATCTTCTATTAAAAGCTCTTCCCCTTCAATGTCTTCAACTTCTTCCTCATCTCCTACTATGGATTTTCCATTTTTATTGGTCTTGGCATTTAAGTTTCTAGGACTTATATTAGTAAAAGAAAAACAAATAAATTTTAGTTCTAGTTTGTTGAACTTACATTTCAAGTTCTAACTTCTAAAGTTTCTAAATAGACATAATTACCTCGCTTCCTTTTTTTTTACTTGGAGTTTCCTCTTCAACAGCAAAGCACTCATGTGCATCCATCCATGAGGAATCAATAGGCAAACAAGAATTTTCCTTTTCAGTGATGTATTCATCATCCAATTCAATATCCGACAAACATATGGGATCATAAGTTTCCTCCTTCTCTTCTCTTTTGTCTCATCTCAAGCTGAAGATTGTACTTCACACGCATAAGAGCATTTAATCTTTGTTGTTCCAATCTATTTCTTCTCTTAGTATGCACTTGGTCAAATGTGCTCCAATTCTTTTCATACCCTGTTGCACTACATGTGAGGCTCAAAATTTTCATGGCTCCCTTTTGTAACTCTTTACCTTCTTCTCCCCCATAACTCTCCCACCAAAGAACTGTAAAAACAAAAGTACTGGAAGTGTGTGCCTATATGGGGACCAAAATAATTTGGTTCTCTTTTCCATTAACATTCTCCAGCTGCCACAAGGTTAGAAGCCCCATCTGTAACTACTTGGACAACATGCTCCTCTCCAATTTCATCCACTATGCTGTCCAACAACTCATTTTTTCCCCATCTTTTATCACATCACTAGTATCAATATATTTCAAAAAACAGTCCCACTTGAATTGTTAACAAGAAAATTAGTGAGTGATCTTTCTTTCTCATATGTCCAACCATCACACATCAATGTGCATCCTCATTTCTCCCAATCACTTCTATATTTTTCTAGACATTTTTGTACATTATCCACAACTTTTTCAGATAGGAAACCCTTACCTCATGATAAGGAGACTTTAAACCTTTTCCATACTCTCCAACAACCTTTAGCATTTAGATAAAAAGAGGACTCCTTACAAGATTAAATGTCAATGAATTACATACCATAAATGCAGTTGCAAACTTCTCAAATTACATATTCTCTATTCTTATAAGATCCATTGATTGTCATTTGCTGGAGATCATTCTTTCCTTTTGCTACTTCTATTGTAACTTCTGCACAATCAAAGTTGTTATCCTCTTTCTTTTTTTCTTTACTTTTCAACAGCTTCAGAAATATTTCCTTCAACTCATTTGGAACACTACAACAAGGAATAACATCTTTCTTTGTTCCAGCAAGATGATGTTTCATCCTTTGCTATGCCACCCCAACAAGCATGAGAACAAAATTTATATTTTACTTGTAGGAAGATTTTCACAATAGTTCAAGTAATATCAGACTCCCTTTTTGATTTACCCATTTTTAAAAAGCAAGAATCCAAAAAACTCACTCAGTAGTAGTAGCACATGTAAAGCAAGGGAAGGGATCACCGGTAAAGGAGCAACATCGCTTTGCCAACATCCCACTGTTATGCTCCTCTCGCTGTCCTGCTTCTCCTGCTGTCTGGTGTTCCACTCTTTCCGCTGTCCGCTGTTCCGCTCCTCCCACTGTTTCGTTCCTCCCTCTTTTCTGCAGGTCTTGCTTTTTCAATCAGTTTGTTCTAATGGCTGGAGGAGAAGCACAGAGGTTCACGGTATTTCTGTTCACAGTTTCACTCAGTTTGTGCTAATGGTTGTTCCTCCTCTATTCTGCTGGTCAAGCTCTTACGACTTATTTCTGTTCAGTTCATGGTTTTTAAGAAACTAAAATTAGGATTTTTACCAAACTGGGCTGTGTTGAGTGTTTTAGTGATTTATATCGTGAGGGAAAAGAATTGTGTCGTGTATACCATTTTAAAGGAGTAGGATCTGGTTGCTTATTTATGTGGCCTGGTTATTTCACCAGCTCTTGTAAAAGAAAACATATTTTATGGTAAGACAACTCTTTAGTTCATCTCCACAGGGTCCATTTTTTTCCATATCTATAGCTAGGTTACAGGGCTTCTGTCCAGCTAGTGATCATGGGAATGTTGCATGTTGTATGTAAGTGCAGATGAGTCTAACATATGTCATGAAAGCACCAACCTATTTATTTGAGAGAGAGAAACTTTGGAATGAAGGTCTTGTGATTAGTTTTGTTCTTCTCACCACATATCACTACTTTCATTGGGTATGTATGCATGCATGCATAAGACTTTAGTTCCATGAATGTCGTATAACTGTTTTATATACTGAGTAACCTTTATTTAAAATTATTGAGTCACTTGGAAAGAAAATGGAATTTCTTTAATTATTTCCTTTAATTTATCCTCACTCTATTGTCATTAAGTTCAAATCATAACGTGTACTAATAGAATTGCCATTGACAAAATATTGTATTTGTTATTGAATTGACAGGGTTTCCAAGAAGCAATTCAATTGGTAGAATTTTTCAAAGTATGACCAATGGTGCTGATCATTTGCCTGACTCAGAAGAAGCAATTCGCAGAGGAGAGTATGCAGTCATAAGAAGCTTGATTCGGGTGTTAGAGGTACTGGTATCGAATTTAATGTTATTTTTATACAATAAAAATATGTTCTTGTTGTCTTAATTATCAGATATGTTTCAGGGTGGTGTTGAGGGGAAAAGACAAGTAGACAAAGTCATTGACAAATGTGCTTCAATGCAGGTATATCTGTTTCTATTTTCTAATGATTTTAATACTGCATTATTCAAAATAAATTCTAAGTTGGATGTTTGTACTGCTTCAATGTTCTGAATTTTTCACCTGTATTCTGTGGGTGAATTTTAGGATTTCATCTTTAACTCTCTCACCGATCCTTGTCTTGCTTTAATTTTAGAACCTGCGCGAAGCAATTGCCACGTATCGCAATAGTATTTTGCGGCAGCCCGATGAGATGAAAAGGGAGGCATCACTATCTTTTTTTGTTGAGTACCTGGAGAGATACTACTTTTTAATATGCTTTGCTGTGTACATTCATTCAGAAAGGGCTGCACTCCGTTCTAATACAGCTGATAACTGTAGCTTTGCTGACTGGATGAGAGCAAGGCCTGAACTCTACAGCATTATTCGCAGGTTAAAGTTTTAATAATTGGGCAAAGCCTTATGTTTTTAAAATTTTGGGCTAAATTGCAATTTTAGTTACCCTTTAATTATTGATGTGCCATTTTGGCGTCATTATTTATTTTGTGATTTTAGCTCCCTGATACTAAAAAATCCGCAACTTTGGTCAAATTCTCAATTTTGCATATGTTCATTCCTTTTTATTTTTTACATTTTAATTAATTAAATCAAGTTTTTAAGGTACCTTTTATAAATATGTTAGCTCTGAGGTTCAATTGGACCAAAATAAAAGAAATATTTATTTTGCAAAATTGAGAATTAAGCTGAAATTCGGGATTTTCTAAATTGTTGGGCAAAAATAATGGAAAAAATGGGGGGTCCAAAATTATGGATAAAAAAATTAAAGGGAGACCAAAATTTTAATTTAGCCTATTTTTTATTTATTTCCGTTCATCAGGTCTATGGAGTATGACACCATATCTATTTAGTCAAATTGATTTTAACTAGTGAATAAATTTGGGCCAAAGTATATCTTGCCATAAAACCTTTATATTCATAAATGTTACTGAACTGAGCTATCTTCTACTTTCAAGCATAACCTTCATTTATATATTTGGTCTGAGGTCCTGATTGCTTTTGTGGCTTGGTACTGGTATAAAAGTAATCCTTGGGTTTATTTAGTCACTTGTCTTTATCTCACAACAAGTATATAGGTGCTTAGTTGGGACACAAGATTGGCGTTCACTTCTGAAAGTAGTTATCTCTTGTTTCTGAATGTTGGTGATGCTTATGTAAGTAAAAAAAGCTTCTTTGCATGGCTCCAAGACAGATTCTTTAAGGCAGTCAAATTAACCCTGGCTCTAATTCTCTTATAAAACATCAGGGAGTTAATTTTATTACTGATTTGGACATCTTGCTTTGATTCAGTTCTATCTTTTTACCCTGAAAAAATAGCACTTTTGTCCATCCTAATTTTGTTTTTACATCTGGAAAGAGGCACCAAGGAATTGACCCCATTTGAGATATCTGCTAAACTTGCAGTTTTCTTAGTCAATTTTCACTTGAAGGTGCTAGATATCTTTGTTGATCTAATATTCATCCTTGACATAAATTTTTTCATCATGTAGTTGGACCACTTTTACCAATTAGATTGTGTTGACATTCCACATTGACTATAGATGTGGCCAAAGTAGAGATTATAAAGGTTTGGGCAATCCTCTCCCCATGAACTAATTTATGGGGACGAGTTTGGCACAATCCAAGTCCAATAGATTTCTATTATAATCTAATTCATTAAATTGCTTGATCTTATGTCTATTAACATTTGGCATGACTCATGACAATTAGCATTGCAGGTTACTTAGGAGAGATCCAATGGGTGCACTTGGTTATTCAAGTTTGAAGCCATCTCTAAAGATGATAGCCGAATCCACTGATGGCCGCCCGTCTGAGATGGGTGTGGTTGCTGCCTTGAGAAATGGCGAGGTTCTTGGTAGTCAAACTGTTCTCAAAAGTGATCACTGTCCTGGATCTCAAAACCCAAGTTTGCTTGAGAGTGTGGATGGTGCTCCTAATTTCCGAGAAGTTCCTGGATTTCCAGTTTATGGAGTGGCAAATCCAACAATTGATGGTATTCGATCTGTCATCCGGAGGATAGGAAGTTCTGAAGGTGGACGCCCAATACTTTGGCATAATATGAGAGAAGAGCCTGTTATTTACATCAATGGGAAACCATTTGTTCTTCGTGAAGTTGAAAGGCCATACAAAAACATGCTGGAGTACACGGTAAACATTGCTTTTAACATATCTTTTCTATCAATTTTTAGTTAAGGGGGATTGGATGTCAGATGTAGATGTTAGAATAACTGGGTTTTGGTTTGTAGCCCACTAGATCATGAACCACCAATTGGCTTTCCCATTTTTTTTCTAGTTGTTTGTCAATAGTATGTGTATTTAACAAATTAGTTTTAATTTGTAGCAGAAACTATACTACAAAAAGAATGTAGTGATCTATTTGTGAAAAAAAAAAAGTATCTAGATGAACAGTGTGAGACAGGAAATGAGATATGTTTTTAAAGAGCTTTTTCTTTTGTTCTTTGCACGAAATTGATCCATGGAGTCATAAGGTTATTGTTGTTGTAGTTGTAGTGTCTTTTAAGGTAGCAAAGGGATATATATATATGTTCCACACTAAAGTATAATATTACTCGAGACAAAGTATTAAAGCCACGAAGTTCATATCCATTGGATGAATATTGTCAAGGACTAACTCTTCTAAAATCTTAAGCTGTTGAATATGTTTATGTCTTACAAACATTATTTTATCCATTAAAGGTCAGTTCAAATTATTTGGTCCACCCCCTATACTTTTTCTGGTGCAGTTCATGTTTTAATATATAGTGATCAACAAATGGTGGAGTGTATATAAAATGAAGCTTATCTAATATGTTGAAATTAAAATCCCATTAGAGGCCTCAATGAATTTTTTGTTAATTTGGAAATTGGTCCCCAATTGTTGGTGAATAGGAAATTGTAATTTGTTCTTTCAGGGCATTGACCGTGAAAGAGTGGAGAAAATGGAAGCCCGATTAAAAGAAGATATCCTAAGAGAAGCTAAACACTATGGTGGTGCCATAATGGTTATTCATGAAACAGATGATAAGCATATATTTGATGCTTGGGAGTTTGTTACCCCTGATGTAATTCAAACCCCACTTGAAGTTTTCAAAAGTCTGGAAGCTGAGGGGTTCCCTGTTAAGTATGCCCGTGTGCCCATCACTGATGGAAAAGCTCCTAAAAGCTCTGATTTTGACACTTTGGCAATTAATATTGCTTCTGCTGCAAAGGACACTGCTTTTGTTTTCAATTGCCAGGTAATTTCTTAATCTTTTATCTTATATGCTGTACTTTTTACGACCTTGCTCATTTTAGGTTGGTCTATTTGTTTTTATCTTTTCCCCCTATCCATATCTTACTGCAGTTATTGATATAACAGATGGGCAGGGGCAGGACAACTACTGGTACAGTCATAGCTTGCCTTGTGAAACTTCGAGTCGATTATGGTAGGCCCATTAAAATACTGGGTGATGATGTGACCTGTGAAGAATCAGATTGTGGTTCTTCAAGTGGAGATGAAGCTGGGGCTTATGCCACTTCATTAACCTCAAATGATTTGTCAAGAAAGACAGATGAGAAACAAAATCGTGCTTTTGGTATAAATGACATCCTTCTTTTATGGAAGATAACAACATTATTTGATAATGGTGTTGAATGCAGAGAGGCATTAGATGCTATCATTGATAGATGTTCTGCACTTCAAAATATTCGTCAAGCAGTCTTGCAGTATAGAAAAGTATTCAATCAACAGCATGTTGAGCCTAGGGTAAGGAGAGTGGCATTAAATCGTGGTGCTGAGTACTTGGAGCGGTACTTTCGTCTAATTGCTTTTGCAGCATATCTTGGAAGTGAAGCATTTGATGGATTTTGTGGACAAGGAGAATCCAGAATGACATTTAAGGTTTGGTTGCATCAAAGGCCAGAGGTGCAGGCTATGAAATGGAGCATCAGATTAAGACCGGGGCGGTTTTTTACTGTCCCTGTAAATTTTTTTCAACCTTTTCTATTTGCAATATTACATTCCCCTATTTGAAGCATGATTTATTCAAGAATGTCAATTATATTGTAGGAGGAGTTGAGAGAGCCACACGAGTCTCAACATGGAGATGCTGTGATGGAGGCCATTGTCAAGGCCAGGAATGGTTCTGTTTTGGGGAAAGGCTCCATTCTGAAAATGTATTTCTTTCCTGGTCAGAGAACTTCCAGTCATATACAAATTCATGGCGCACCTCATGTTTTCAAGGTACATTTATGAAAGTACTACTAAAGAAACTAACTCATCAAATTTGTGATGCCAGAGGGTAAGGCTACACGTCCAGTGGTGACCTACAGGATCATCCAATTGTAGGTAGAATTAGCATCTTTAACATGTTTTTTGGTCTGAGTTTATTTGCAGAACCCTAGATTTCACAAATGATCAATTTTGTTTTCTAGTTGTTCAAGTAGAATACACTGTGTTACCATTAATTGATGCTTTACAAGTTTATTTTTCTTCCACTCATTTTATGTTGTGCTTCTTTTTCACAATTTTCATACACATAATGACCATATTACAATAATTGTAAATATATACTTTTATCATATATTTTAATTTAAAATGTTGTTTTTATGCAATTATGACATCATGGTTTGTCGGTTGGGACTGCTGATAGTATACAAGAAAATGACCAGTGGCCTATGTAGGTGGTGAGAACTGGCAAAAAATCCAAATGATGAAACATCATTATTTGCTTACAGTAGCTTGTTTTATTATTTTTGTTTTTGAAGGAATTTCTTTTCATTATTTCTAATTCTTGTTTTTCTTCTTTGTAATTATTGAAAGCTTTATCTTATGTTTTATCAATGTATGTATAATGCGGTTGACTGTGAGAATGTCATTATCTAATACTTCACTTGTTCAGGTTGATGAATACCCTGTGTATTGCATGGCAACTCCAACCATCTCTGGTGCCAAAGAGATGCTAGACTATTTGGGTGCTAAGCCTAAACCTTCAGTCATTGCTCAAAAGGTTGTATTGACTGATCTGAGAGAAGAGGCAGTTGTTTATATCAATTATACTCCCTTTGTCCTTAGGGAGTTAAACAAACCAGTTAATACACTCAAGTACGTGGGAATCACTGGTCCTGTGGTGAGTCATCTTTACTACAGTTTGTCTGTTGGAAGTTGGCTTATTTCATAACATTCATTGTGTTGCCCTACTCACGGTAATTATAATGCAGGTGGAACACATGGAAGCACGGCTAAAAGAAGATATACTAGCTGAGATTAGACAATCGGGTGGTCGAATGCTGTTACACCGTGAAGAATATAACCCCTCGACAAATCAGTCAGGTGTGGTTGGATATTGGGAAAACATTCGAGCAGATGATCTGAAGACACCTGCAGAAGTTTATTCTGCTCTGAAAGATGATGGATATGATATTGTCTACCAGAGGATTCCTTTAACAAGAGAGAGAGATGCTTTGGCATCTGATATTGATGCAATACAGTATTGTCAAGATGAGTAAGTGTCCCCCTACTTCATATATGGGTCTTGTAAAGTTTTGTGATATGATCGTTCTTGTACTGTTTGCTTCAATTATAATTTGGGGGTTAATAATGTATACTTAGAATATACAACACACCAAATATGTCCTTAGAATCATACCAACCTATGATTGCTAATAATATAGGGGCCATGCTTTTTCTCTGAAATGTAGATCTGTCAAAATGGACTACTCGGTCCAACCCAGTCTGACGTACTTGTCAGGGAGCTTCATAGGGACAAGCTCGGCATGGTCCACCATGGGTTGGTGGGTTAAACGGGCCAACTACTTAATTTAAAAGAAAATTTGTGACTAAAAAGTTTTGCTTTTATTTCTTCAATCTACATTTTTATGATATGAAAACTGGAAAAAAATTCCAAATTACTGGAATAACCATGACAAAAAATATCATATTAATATGTATATAATGACCATGGCATATGTTAATATATATATATATATATATATATATATATAATAACATTTGTAAATGATAATTCTAAATATCTAAAGAACCCATGAATTGTGAGATTTTGATTATGAGAAAAGAAATGAGGGAGAAGGAGAGCTGGAGAGAATGGGAACCTGCCCGTGGACAATGTATATTTTTCCCACCCCATTTTTTTAATTGTGTTGGGCTGTTGTTGGACTGTCTCAGGGTCTTCATTTTCTAACTTTTTTTTATCATAGGTTGGTAAGCCGGGTTCTTAATGGGCCGGGGTTCAATTTCGGCCCTTACCAAATTTTCAATTATTTTTAGTCTAACCTGGCTCGAATCCATGGTGGACTAGGTTTTGGCCCACTTTGACAGCTTTACTTAGATGCAGTCATGAGGCATGAGGTTCTTCGTTACAGTTTGGCTTATTGCACTTTATTCCTCTGTTAAAGTTGACTCCTTACATCTTTGAAATAAACTGAACAAACAAACTTTTTTCTTAGTTTTTAAATTAAAAACGTAAGAGATACATACTACATTACTATTAAATAAACATGGGTAATAGTCCCATACAAGGCACATGTTTAATACCTAGCAAATGTCTGTACAAATCTCTCTGGCTAATCAATACATGTTAACTGCTCATCATTTTGATTCCTGCCCAGTGGTCTTCATTTATTCCCTGTGTGTCTGTATCCACATTGTCTAGATGCTGTAATCCCACTCACTGCAGTAATCTTTGAGGCATTTTTTGTTTCAATATAGATGTACTTCTAAAATCTTGCTTTGCTGTAGCTCTGCAGGTAGTTACCTTTTTGTATCACACACAGGTTTTGGCGGTGTCGCATATGCAATGGCCATAATCTGTATCCGACTTGATGCTGGATCCAAACTCTCACAACCATTACTTGGCTCGCATATACACGCAGTGACTGAAGAGAACTTACCTTCTCGGGCTTCCAATGAAACGGCACTTAGTATGGGTGACTACAGTGATATTTTGAACCTTACAAGGGTCCTCATACATGGTCCCCAAAGCAAAGCAGACGTTGACCTTGTCATTGAAAGGTTATTAGGAATTTTTTTTATTAGTTTACAAACCATATGTTGTTACTTTTAAGAGTGTTCAACATCAAAGTGAATAAATTATGTTTCTTTTTGATTTACAAATGCATATTCTCGGGTGAGAGGAGGGCTACTTTTGCAAATATATTATGTTTGAATATTGCGAGTCTTGAATAGCTTTTGCACCATTTAACCATTGGGGAAATTTGATCTTTAGTTATGGGGTTTTCATTGAAGATACTGACTTTTCTATTTTATCAATAGATGTGCAGGTGCAGGGCATGTACGAGAAGATATTCTTTATTACAATAGAAAATTTGAGAAGTTCACTGATGATGATGATGAGGAGCGAGCTTATCTTATGGACATGGGTATCAAGGCTCTGAGGTACATTTACTTGTTTCACCCATAGGAATGTCCTTTCTATATTTTATAGGAATCGTATTCATATATTTTCTCTTAAACTTGTGGAGAGTGCATCATACCCTGCTCATGGATGTGCTTATGTAGTTAAGTATATGATTTTGATCAATCCAATTCTAGAATTGTTGCCAAGTATATAATTTTAAAACACTATTAGTTAATCAATAATTTAATTTCTTTGAAAAGTAATTTCTATGTTAATTTAGTGAAAAATTATATTATTGCTGTGAAAAGAATTTTATCTTATAAGAAGTTACTCATTGGTGTAAGATTGACATTTATTTACATTTCTTTTCACACATGCATTGTCAATTTAAGATCTAATCCTCACATCCAATTGAAAGGAAAAAAAGAGAGGATAATTAGTACATAATATTGAATTTTGTAAGGTATTCATCCCATAAAAAGTTATTAACCATGTACAATTGTTTTTTAGTGAGAGTTGATCTTTATATATATGTTGGATATGACGTTCCGTTTTGTTGTGTAACCATTTCTGTTTTCCCCACCATCTGCAGGCGATATTTTTTCCTTATCACTTTCAGATCTTATCTCTACTGCACTTCTCCTGCCAATATGAAATTTGCAGCATGGATGGACGCAAGACCAGAGCTTGGTCATCTATGTAACAATCTAAGAATTGACAAATAACATGGCGATGCTTATAATCACGTTGTTACTGTTCTGTGGGCGTTTTCTGTTACAGTGACAGTTTGAGCCACCCTGTAACCTCTCTTCATGCTGCATAATATCGTATTTTTGCTACAAAGCCTCCAAATGTAGTACACTATGCACGCATGCTACTTTGTGAACTGCCATCTCAGGCAGAGAAGCATCCTGCACTCATTTTGTCTAGCTTTGTATGTTACGAGAGGCTGGCTTTGACACAAGGCACGAATATTGGTGAACAGAAGTGTCATTTGAGACCTGTAGGACAGTAGGTTACACTGTTGAGGAATGTTATAGTAACTCTTCCAAAAATTGTATTTCTATGTCATGTTGTTTTGGGAGGGTTTGTAAAGGAATGAAAAGTAGGGCTTCAATAGGATTGGGAAAGACATAATTCTAGTGTGAGGGAGGAGACTTCCCTATTTCTCTGGGAGCCCAAGATTTAATGTCCTTAAGAATTTAGTTGTTTCACTCAAATTCAATTGTATTTTTGTATTTTATCTTCCTTTATCGAAGAAGTTAATTCTCTCTTGGCTTAACATAGTTCAGCAGAATTATTTGCTGTTTATCCCGTGTTCTTCCCCATTGATTCTCAATTGTCTGTGCTTGTATATCAGTGTGTCTGGTTCTTTCATTATGTGCGTCAGGTTGAATCAATAATAACCAGCTTTCATATTCTTTACTTCTTTTAGAGTTTTAGACGGGAAGTGCTTTTCTAAAATGGAGCCAGACGCACAATAAATGAAGTTCATTTTAACTTGAGCCTTTTATTTAAATTTCTGTGAAGCCTTTTATTGGGAAAGGAAAATGCTTGAACTTGCACATTATGCTCTCATCATCTCATGAGTATGAGGGAGGTCACAGTTAGAGTATAGGTGTGTAGAAATTCTAGCGAGGCTAACTTCAATCTCATGGTGGAATAGTCTTAAAGTATATGTAACATCTAACGGCTTGATCCTCCCATAGTTACCACATTCTCTCTCATCATGCGCCCTGCTAATTCACTCAGACACAACCATTTATACTTGTAGAATGGAGAAGGCAGAATTTCGTTGCCGTGGTCGAGGGTAGGTGGAAATGTTAGGTTACAAAATAAGATAATAGTCGTTTTTGCTTCCAAGAAAGAAAAAGAAGTCTCTTCTCTGAAAAAGATGAGCGTCATTTTGTGATTTTTCTTGTTTTTGGAAAAGTTTTCTTTGAAAACAAAAGAAGATATTAAAAAAATATGCGATGAATGTAAAAGTATATTTTCATAACAAAGCATATATCAGAGAATTGACATGCAATATAGTAGTATTTTTTAGATGACGTATTACGTAATGTCCTGCTAACCATGTTTACTCTTTTGTAGACCGAATTATGAAAGCAAGTATTTGCACATGGGTCTTTTGGCTCAATTTTTCTATGCTTCTGATCTCTGGCAGCTCGTTTTGCTTCGCGAGCCAATTAGAAAGACGCAGCATGGACATTATATTTTGTTATTTTTATTTTTGTCTTAATAACCTGTTTTCATCAGTGCAATGCGCCTTGTTGTAACCTTTATCAAGCTAGTGAGAAATAGGATTCTTGGCAGAGAACACGTTATTAATATAATACTACGACGATGATTATAAAAGAGAGCCGTAAATTGCTGTTTGGTAGATTCCAAAAGCATCCACCTTAATTAACGGTAAGATTTATTAGACCTAAACCTCAAAAGAGGAGGGAAACAGCGTACATGATCTGACAAAACCAGCGTGCATTTGGGAATAAGGATGCGATTTTAGCTTTTAGTGTGGTATAAGCCTGCTTGAGAATCTTTAGAAACTTATAGCTCGGTTTGTGTTGTGCAAGAGATTTTCTGATCCAAATGAAAAAGAAAAAAAAAGGTTGGTCGGTTTACATGTTGGTTTGAAGCTGTTAACTAATAAGCCATTCCTTGCTCTACCTCGAGGAAAACCCATCTTGCTTTAATTCTTTTAGATATTTCATCAAACAACATGATACCCAAACAGGACATATATGCTGCTGCTTTAATTCCCCCCCTTTTCCTCTTCTCTTGTACATTGCTTAAACAGAAGGGTCTTGTCACATCTCTATTTCCATTTATACTGCTTCCCGTTAATAGATTATTAGGTACTGGGGGGAAAAAGTTCTCTTATGTTTTCATACATTTCTATTTCCATTTATACACATTTATTCAAAAAAAATTCTCTATATTTTAGACTTTAGATAATCTAGCTGAATTAATTCTTGGTGCTATTAAACTTCGGCTTTAAATAATTATCTGATTTTGAATCAATCGCTTGTGGGAAGAATCAAACAAGACGGTTGTGTTAGTGTTTAGCAATTTACTGAATTTAGAAATGATGGTGGCAAGTGAGCTACAAGGACTTTCCATGCCCCTGGGTTCAAAGAAGCCAGCCTTCCACCATGACAAGAATTTGTCTTCCTCATTCTCTTGTAGCAGAGTGAACTTGCTTCAATCAAAGAATGTAGTATCTGGTTTTCCTTCAGGAAAATTCTTTAGTGTTGTTACACGCAGAAAAACAACCAGAAGATTTTTGGCTATGTCCACTCTTGCAGATGTTGCAAATGATTTTATGGTAAGTTAACTTTCATTTTGCTTAGTGAGCAATCTCTTCGTTTGTGTTAATTTTATGATATACTTAATGTTTCCATGAACCATTCTGCTCCATTAAAATCCTTGGACTTGTTTATCCTGATCTTGACTTTGAACTTGATCACTGATTATTCTTGGTTTTCACCTGGTTTCTTTAGTACAAAAAAGTATTTTTCTTAGTGATGGAGAACAACCATAATTAAATTATACACTTTTGGACAAATTACACTCACGTCTCTTAAAATTTAGTAGAATTTAAATACCCCTTCTTTTTTTTACATCACTTTGACCTCCCTTGATCTATATAACTACACAAGAAATCAAGAGGCATGTGCTAACGTGAAAGTAAAAAAAGAGAACGGTAGTGAGGGAATTTTGTCAAAACCTGTGAGTGTAATTTTCTTTATTTGTTTTAACCAGCATACGAGAAAGTGTACATTAATTTACGTAGATAATATTGCATTTCAGGCCCTTCAATCACCAATACTTACAGGAAGAGAGGCCAACCCCAAGACTGTTGCATCGATCATATTAGGCGGAGGAGCTGGAACTCGTCTATTCCCCCTTACTCAAAGAAGGGCTAAACCTGCAGTAAGTGATTAATTTCACTACTCTGTGTTGATTTTTCTTTATTTTATTCCTGGCCTAGGCTTAAATTCATTCATCTGTATGTGTTCTTCATTTCATGTGATGCTCAGGTACCATTTGGAGGATGCTATAGATTGGTGGACATACCGATGAGTAATTGCATTAACAGTGGAATTAACAAAATTTACGTCCTCACACAATTTAACTCTCAGTCCCTCAACCGACATATTGCTCGAACATATAATTTGGGAGGTTGCATAAACTTTGGAGGTGGTTTCGTTGAGGTACTCAGTCTTGTATTATTAATTTACTATTGGTATTACTATGCTTTACCTTCCTTTTTAGTTATGTCTCAGGCTAGACACTTATTGACATGGTATACAAAATCTACAAAGAAGTTAATTTCTATGTACTCTTACATTGTCAATATATCTGAAATTATAGTAGTCATGATTGTAAGGTAGGTTGTGTAAAAGTCAATTTACTATTCATGGCAATTTGTCAAATGACAACGTAAAATCTTATTACACTGCCCATGAACCATTTTCTTTACTAGAAGTTTGTTATGATATAGGTATTGGCTGCAACTCAAACACCTGGTGAATCAGGAAAAAACTGGTTTCAGGGTACAGCTGATGCTGTAAGACAATTCCTTTGGTTGTTTGAGGTATTGTATAAATCTTTTTCCTGTTCATAAAATTGTAGATTTTGCAGAATAGGCCGTTTGTTCACAGACGTAGGATTACCACAAATGCAAGTGTTTAAGGATTATGTCTATCTTACATTTACAAAAACTTATTGAGTCTGTGGTACTTGAATAGGACGCTGATCATAAAAATATAGAGAACATTCTGATATTGTGTGGTGATCAGCTCTATCGAATGGATTACATGGACATTGTGCAGGTTGGTATTAGCTGTTAATTTGATGTTTTTTCCTAATTCACTTTCTGTGGATATTTCGCATGACAACTGATCTCAACACTTGCAGAAGCACATTAATTCTTGTGCTGATATATCAGTATCTTGTCTCCCAGTGGATGGCAGGTATTCTATGTAAAGCTTGCTCTATTCCATTGTACAATATTGGTTTCTGAAATATTTATATTTTCTTCTTTTCCTTTGGTAGTCGGGCCTCTGATTTTGGATTAGTGAAGGTTGATGAAAGAGGACGGATATGTCAGTTCTTAGAAAAACCCAAGGGCGAATTGTTAAGATCTATGGTTGTTACTTTTCCAATTTCCTCTTAAAAGATTGAGTAATAATCTACTGCAGTTGTCAATATCACCTGTCTCTGATTAAAGTACTTGTTTTCATAGCATGTAGATACGAGTATTTTCGGACTATCAGCTCAAGAAGCAAGGAAATTTCCGTACATCGCATCAATGGGTATATATGTGTTTAAAATAGATGTTCTGCTAAAAGTTCTCAGGTAATAAAATTTCCCTGTTGGTTCTTGTTACCCCATTTTTAGTAGAACTATCAGTTTTGTACGGGGAGGTGATTCTATGAAGGTAGTGAAGTAATTGTGTTCCTTCCCTTGTGCAATAATTATTGGAGGTGATATGCTCTATTTTGCATTAGAACACAAATATAAAGAAAATGCTCTGATGTTGACCATATATATGAAGTTCAATAAATCTGTTTTATCTGGCATCTGATAGAGGGAAAAAAAAGCTTACAGAATTTTTAGTAGAACTATCAGTTTTGTACGGTTAGGAGATTCTATGAAGGTATTGAAGTAACTGCGTTGCTTCCCTCGTGCAATAATTATTGGAGGTTATGTGCCCATTTTGCATTAGAACACAGATATGCAAAAAATGCTTTGATGTTGATCATATATATGAAGTTCAATAAATCTGTTTTATCTGGCATCTGATACGGGGTGAAAAACCCTTGTAACATGAGAGATTCTGTGTCCAAAGTGAATACAAGCTTCAACAACCTGATTTTGTCATATTATGGCATTGAACATATAGAGATTGTAAATAAGATAAGAGAAAATCGGATGTTCCAAAGTCCAGAGGTAATAACCAAGTCGAAGAGGCAGTCCAACCTTTCCCTCCTTAAATTAGCTGCTAAATTATTTTACTTCCACTACCCAGTTACCTAGATTTTACCTGATCCAACAATTACATTAGACTCTATGCAAGAAAAACTTACTATGAATAATCTATTATTATGGTTTTCATTCTTTTCTTTATGACAAATTAGCAGGGGCTGTTATCCTAATGCAAATGATTTTGGATCTGAGGTCATTCCCTTGGCTGCAAGAGATTTTAATGTCCAGGTAGTTGCTCAATGTAAAAACTACTAAAGTTATAAAAATTGTTTTAGCTGAAGAATTTTGCCAAATATTCTATCAATCTAGTTTTTGATGAATGCATAATAATCAAGGATGGCCCATGGATTTTATCACAGGCTTGTCTTTTCAATGGTTATTGGGAAGATATTGGGACTATAAAATCTTTCTTTGACGCGAATTTGGCTCTTATGGACCAGGTAGGTTTGTTAGTATTTAAGTTATAGGTCTCAATCAGAAAACCAAATCCACTGAGTTTACACAAGCTGCAATTTATTGTTCTTCCATGTTGAAGCCGCCCAAGTTTCAGTTTTATGACCAGTCCAAGCCTATTTTTACTTGTCCTCGGTTCCTACCACCAACTAAAATGGAGAAGTGTGAGGTAAAACTATTAAATTCAGTCCATATACTTGAATTACGTGATTCTGACAAAAACTAATGAGATTGTGCAATAACTTCAATTGTAGGTAATTAACTCTTTGATTTCAGATGGTTGCTTTTTGAAAGAGTGCACAGTTGAACATTCCATTGTGGGAATTCGATCACGGCTTGATTCTGGAGTGCAGATAAAGGTAACCTTCCTTTTCTTTTGGATGAAGATCATTGTAACATATTCTTTATCAGGAGCAAGGCTTTATCTTTCCCAAGTTCTCATCATATTTCACTGCCTTTATTTTTTATCAAAAATATGGGAATGAATCACTATTTCCTGTTCAATTTCTCTTAGCCTGACATGAAACCATATGAATCACACTTACAAACACTTTTCAGGATACCATGATTATGGGTGCTGATTATTACCAAACAGAAGCTGAAATTGCTTCTCTTTTAGCAGCAGGAAATGTTCCAATAGGCATTGGGAAAAATACAAAAATTGTGTAAGAATCCTGAAAATGCTCTGAAGTATTTTCACATTATACAGCATACTACATGAAAGAATTTGCATGCTCTTGACTTGTACTAATCATTACATTGACATGCCTTCAATACACGTGCTTGCACATAAACAAAATGATGAAAACTTTGAACAATAACAACCAATTTACTTTCTCCCTTTATGTTGGAATCGATTTGGAGAAGTCCAAGTTCTGAAACAAGTTTAACTTGACCTCAACCTAATTGTTACCACAATCATTGTTCTACAGTAGAAATGTAGTAAGAAGATTTATATGATATATCTATGTGGAGTTTTACAACTGTTTCCATCTCTCTTGTTTTATCCTTGTTACATCTGTATAACTCTTGTACAAATCTTATATGCAGGAATTGTATAATTGACAAAAACGCAAGAATTGGAAACAGTGTAATTATTGCAAACAAAGACGTAAGTAATAACTTAGTTGTCAAAGTTCTCTACTTTTGGAAATTATTTATTTTCATTCTTGATGTTTTATTGGGGGCAAATGATTTCTTCAATCGGTGAATGAGATTTTTGTTGCAACTAATATACAATAGTTTAACGAATCATTAAGAATAGTTCTAAAAAAATTATTAAGAGTATTCTTTTCTAAAAAAAGAATGATTAAGAATATACTTTGTTGTTAGCAGAACTTGTATTTAGTACTATGTAAATCATCATAAAAGAGAGGGATTATCGATAAAAAGAAACACCTTTTTTTATGAATGGTTAAATTATCTATTTCAAAAAACCACATTCTCTTTCTTGATAAATTAATACGTGTTACACTTTAATTTATTTTAATCTGAACTATCTTTCTAAATGCATTTTTTTTTTCTGTTTGTGCAATTCACAATTCACTAGCAATTTGTTCGTTGATTAGGGTTATTGAAGGATAAAGTAAAAAATGATAAAATTATAAATTTGATAATAAAAGTGTTAAAAAATTAACTTTATCTTCTAAAGGGTGAGAATAAGTCAGGTTTTAGGTTATTTTAAAAAAAATATTAGGTTTAATAAGTCATCTATTTATGTAAACATAGATACGTTTTTATTAATACTATAAATATTAATTATATATTTATATTTAAAATATTAATCTAGTTTACCTATAAATTATTGAAGAATAAATCTTTGTCTCATTTAAACGTCTTATTTCAAAATATATGTTTATAAAGAAAGGATAAATCAAGTTACTATTAGAGCGATGTAGCTAAAGGGTATTATTATTTTGATTAGAATATTAAGTGACAATTGTAGTTGGGATGCAGAATGTGCAGGAAGCAGACAGAGGATCAGAGGGGTTTTATATTCGATCAGGAATCGTTGTGGTGTTAAAAGACTCTGAAATACCCAATGCTACAATCATTTAATCACCATTCTCACTCCCAGCTCCTCGCAAATTTCACCATCACTTCAATTTTTCACTCAGAATAAATTCTACAGTCCTGGAAATAAGGGCTAGCTCAAGCATCAATTTTTGAATCTTCATCTTCAATCATGGGAATCGAACAAACTACTCATTCATTTCACTTCACTCAACATTTTTCTTGGCTCATTCAACAGAACAGCCAACAAAATTGTGCAGCAATCAAATTCTTTTGATACCTTTATTTGTATGGCTGATATAAGCCGAAAAAGGTTAAAGATTAGTTGAGATTATTTGCAAGATTGAATATTACTTTTATTTTAAAAGAAAGACTCTTTATATGCTGATAACCTTTATAATTGGAGACAAAGAAAGACTCAAATAGAACAATTTTAAAATTAATTAATTTGTGTTACAGTACAGTTTACATGTAAATTGGTGACTTTCACTTTGGGATTGTGAAAATACCATTTTTCTAAAAAGAGTCAGAGTCTAATTGAATCACGTCATTCTGTATCAATAGGGTATTGGTAAGATAAATTGATTATATTAATAAAAAATAAAAGGATATGTAATGTTAAAATAATATGCAATAATATTTTATTAAAAATATGTAACAGATATGTAATGTATTATTTTATTAATAATATGCAATAAGTATGGTTATATAAGAGTAGGATATACTTTTATCAATTTATATTTTTATATTCAGAGCATTTACTTTATTATTGATGAATTTTTTTTTAAGATTAATTCTCGACCTAAGTACAGAAAGTAAGTACCAAAAAAATGAGAAAAAAAGAAGGAAGAAGGGATCATAGATTTCAAGTCGGTAGCACTATGCTCCAAATCTTATAAAGATGATAAAAATGCGTATTTTTACCAATTTCCAACTTTTTGAAAATCTTCCTTTGCCACCCTCTGCTCTACCAAGCTTCATAATCTCTTTCAACCATGCTAACAACTTCCTAACATTTCTTGCTTGTCCATTACAAACGCTCCAATGCTTTCATACTAGTATCTTCCAGTAAACACAATTTGGTTCTTCACTCTTAAATAACACGCCACCTCCCTTTTCTCCACAAACCTCTTTATTCTTAGCAAATCTCCTCCCAACTTTCCCACATATAAAGACCCTTTTGTACCTTTTTTTCTATTAGCCACAATTTTTCTTTTTTGAAGCTTTATAGATAGATTAACATCAGTAAATCACTATGGTACCCTGCAATCTTGCAATTCAAACAATCAACCTTGAAGCTGCATGCATCAGTATTAATCCTTTATGAACTGACTTCTACTATTGTTAACCTTGAAGCCCAATACTAATACAAAACAACAAACGCTTCTAAATTTAATTGCTTTATTATTTTGTACAGTAGCATCACAAAGCAGAGAATGGTGTTATCTCAATTTTCACTCTCCTTTTCTTTTTCAATCAACTTGTGAAAAACTGAAAAGCTTTTTAACGGATCATGTTGTAGCCATATGCTTTTCTCCGGCTTAAATTTTGAAGACTTCCATTAACCGAAAGAAACTGAAAGCACACTGTACATATGCTCTTATCCACTTTCTTCCGTTACCACAAAAACACATTTTTCATTAGTATTAGAAACTTTCAATTAACTTGTAATCTACCATTAAAATCAGTAACACAAAGGATGCATTTTTCTGTCCCTTTCACCATTATTCTCTTTTACATAAAAATCATGCTAAATTCAACACCATCATCCTTTATAATAAATACTCCAACACCTTTTATAGAATGAAGGTTTAATCCATTCTTTTGGAGCCATCACAGTCCTTAAGAGCATCATCTTCCTCCAGAAAACTTTTCAGTAAATAACATCAGACACAGTCAATAATTTCTTCTTGATTCACGCTCCATCTCCCGTTTATTTCCAGCCCATAATTATTCCCCCTTTGCATATTTGTGCTAGTAATAATAATAATGCAGTGTTCTCTATCATCACGCAACCGCTTTATTTTGTTTTTTTTGCCAAATCATGTATTGAATTAATTAGTCACAAAACTCAGTTTAGCTACCTCATTCATTAATATAAAGGGTCCGTTTGAGTTTTCAATTTTGATAGAATTGATTAGCATTTATTTTAAGAAAACTAATTTGTATTCCCATGCAGTAAGACATGTCAATTAAAAATGAATTGATGAGACATGTCAATAAAGATATACATATCCACCACAGAAATATTGAAAATAGAAAAGCACTTACGTTATTGTGCAAACTTGAATGAACTACAGTGTAACATGATTCAAAAGTATGAGTGCTGTACGAACAATCACTAAGAAATGAACATTTATTTTTCGTATATAATAAGGAACAAGTGCTACAAACTTGTCCCTGATATTGGACCAATATATATAACTCTTTCACTCGCTTAATTTGTTTACACTACATGGTATTTTCCTAGGAACACAGTAAGAGGAATATATGTGTTGTAACATATAGATGTGAGGTAGTAGTGGAATTTAATGGTTGTGTACTAAGCAATACTTGACATTTTGTGGGATTGTTGATCAATAATTCTGGTAGTTGAAGGACTTGTCTGGAAGACAACTTCATAACCATCATAGAAATTATCCATTCCTTGAGCCATGAGCTGCCAAAAAAGCCCTCCAGCACAGGGTCCCCCACTGCTAGCACTACTGTATATGGCATTATACATTTTGCTCAAGTAACTGTCCCTTTCAGCCACACTGTATGACCTACAAGACTTCCCAAACTCACCAACAACAACAGGTTTCCCCAGAACATTTTTCGCATCCTCAATGTGTGTCTGTAGCCACTTGTCAACAAATGCAACCTGAGCAGCTTCATTTGAACCTGGCAGCCTGCATTTATTACTTTTCTTCTTAATATCATTTTATAAGTGAAAATATATGTGCACATAATTATTACTATTATATGTCGTGCGTATACCATTGTTCAGGGTAGAGATGCATGGTAGCAAAATCGACTTGGTGAACTAGGTTGTTAGAAATGAAATCAGTGCCAATAAGTTGAAACCCAGGATTTAATTGTTTTTTTCCTTCACCATAGAACCCTTCCAGTCCTATTTCAAGCAAATGATTACTATCGATGGATTTGACGTATGCAGCCATCTCAATCACCCATTCCTGCAAATGCACAAGATACATATATTAATATTCTCATCTGCATATAGAATAATTATCTATATCTATATTTGCATAATTAACGACCAAGTTTAATTATTTTTATATTTCCTGACAATTAATTAATCAGTGTCCACATCACAGCGATAATATTGAGTTTGGCCCTTCCAAAATCTGTGGCCTATTTCATTTGGGAATCTTGAATTCAAGGAAAGGAATAACATGACAACAATGCTGTCAAATAAATGTCAAGAAAGAAAGCCAAACAAAAGGAATCACATATGTGTGTTGCGTGTGTGGCCAGTTATTATGCATATACTATGATGTTTGGTAATATCTAAACTACTATTAACATGAGAGCAACTGAGAAAGGACCTGAATAACTTTTCCAGAGTTGGCTTGTTGGCAACGGGGTTCATTCATAAGTTCCCATGCAAATATGGCAGGATCGTCCTTATATGCCACCCCACTTACTGTGTTTTTTCTTGTCAGCACAGCCTGCATATTTTGTAAACCACAAAGTATTAATTAGCTAAATTTGAATTGCTTAATGAACATTATGATGGTAAGTGGGGTGATAATTATTTTTTAAATGCATAAAAAAGCTGAAAACTAATTAATCTCTGAGATTGATTAGTCTTTCGATGAAAAAGCGTTAAACGTGTCATTTGGTAATAATGTTTGACAGTGAGGTGATGTTTACATTTATAGAAAAGCTAATTATGCTTGCAATGGCAGAAACTAGACGCAAACAATTAGGTGGCCCACCACTACTATAGTTGTTGTGGCTATAGTGGTGCATGCATGGTTGGATATAGTTACCTTGATATGGTTTTTGAAGTGTTGCTTGGCTACAGGATGCGTAAAGAAATCATCTTCACTGTTCACGTACTCGCCATGCTCCTTCTTTACCCATTCCACATACTGATTTTTCCCACCAAAATCTTTCCAGTTGTTCACCAAGCTCAGTATCAACCGTACCCCATTTTTTCCTGCTTCTGATATCACAAAGTCCAAACCCTACGCAACACGCATGCACTACTTCATCACCATGGGATATATAATTAATTTCTTGCCATGTTATGTAGGAAGAAAATGATGGGAAAATTAGAACTAGTTATCCAAAAAACCCACATAACTTAGTTTAAGAGTAAGATTACAAGGATGAAATACAAAGCTTCTTTAATCTTTCATTAAGATTTCTAGCAGAAAAAATGAGAACTAGTTCTGCAGAAAATCACATCTGAGATTGCATTAAAAAGATTAATGGAAGATGGATTCAATTAATATATATCCACTGACCCGGAATACTTTCTCGTCATAGGAACCAGGAGAAACCTGAAGGGCTCTGTAAGCTCCATCATTGAAAGCCCAAGTTCTAGCAACAGTTAAGCCATGGCTGGAAGCTTCTTGCAAAATGGAAGCGACCTTGGGCCTTGTGGATGGATCAGATGCCATAAACATTAACCAGTAAGCGTTGAATCCGTTGAAGTAGAAACGCTTATTGTTCAGAACAAAGTTGGTGCCACTTCGTCGAACGAAGCCACCACTCTGAACTAATTTGCGTGCTGAGTCATGAACATGATCACCACCTTCCTCGCACTTCACATGTTGAACAACCACCATGGCCACCATAAAAGCAACCATCAAGACCATACTTTTGAGACATCCATGCCAACCCATTTTCTCGCTTCCTGAGATGAGAATAAAATATATCACTATGGCATCTTCTATATATATACACTATTTAACATAAGTATACTATACCATATTTATGATAATGGTTTTTAAATCAGCTAAGTAAAAAAATAATATTTTTATGCAATAAAGTTCTACACATTTTTCTCCTCTCTTTCTCTATCACACTATTACACTGTTTAAAGATGACAAACCCCAACAGTTCAAGAAATATAAAACTTAAATTTTAGACTTTTAAGTCTAAATTTAACTTTTTGATGGTTTGAATCTGACTTAGAAAATCCCATAATAAAACCCTAAAAACGCTTTTTATTGAAACTTTGACTCAAGTCCAGATAAAATTTAGTTTTTTTTTTGTTTGATCTGCTATAGCTTTCAAATATAACAGAGTCAACAACATATTTTATCTCCTCTCTACTTATTTTATAAAATAAACTTCTCTTTCATGCAGAATTAGTTATAAAGACGTAACATTAAAATAATTAAAACAGTGACTGTGAATTCCACATCATAAAACTAAGAGTGTAATAAATCATCAATTCCGTTTTAAAAGTATTATTTTCTCGTAACTATCTCTAAAATAAATAAATAAACTGAGCAAATTTTCAAATACTGAAAACCATACTAAAATAGTTCTCAAAGTATTAAAAAATTCAAATTAAGTTATTAAATATTAGCAGAATACATTGACATAAAAGCTAAATTAATGAATTCAATACTTTGAAAACTACTTACATAATTTAATTAGTTTGAAAGATTATTTAGGAAAGAAACTGGTGGTTATAGTAGCAAAAAAAATTGATGAATATTAAAAATAACTAACCAAACAGGGTGTCACCAAAGAGAAAGAGAGACTAAGTAGGAGGGCAGAGCAAAAGATTTATTGAAAGGAGAAAGATGAAGAGTTTGTGGGAAATGGCATATTCTTAGGGCTTTATATAGTTATAAAGAGACACAGACAAGAACAATCACAAGAGAAGAAGGGTTACACTATTCCAGATATGCATTGAAACAGTTTTAAATAATTAGGTACATGTCATTATTTAAAAGCTTTGAGTATGATTTAGCACTTTAAAATTTTGCATTTTATTTTATGCTTCAAAGAAATACATATAGGGAAAAAAATGCATTGATTTATACGTGCCTATAATGCCAATACGTGTATAGGTTGTAATTCATGCAAACCAAACACATTTGTTTTAGATGGTATTGTACTCTGTATACATATATATAGGACACAAATATTGGTACTTTGACGATAGAAATAAAAAAAAATTACGATCTATGGGTAGTCAAAAGTTAAATTTCTAAAAATATAAAGATCAAAATTAAAATAAATTATAAAAAATAATTCAAATGCATGTATTTATTCATGAAGTAACTCCATATCGTATATTGTGCTTATAAAAAAAACACAACAACAAGATTTAGATTAAGTGATTGTATTCATGATCAAATATTGGTTTTATCTTGGATTGGCCACGTCATAAATTAGTCAGAGTTAGAGTGACTCATTATAGTGTTCATCAACGTCAGTTAAACGTATTTTCTATAATAAATGATATTTTTTTTGTTGGGGTTGTGTTTAATTTGAGGGAGAAAACAGAAATAAGAAAAAAAAAGAGGAAAAAATATATAATATGAATAAAAAAATATAATTATTTTGATGTTTATCCAGAATAATCACACATCGTTTAATACTTATCCCTATATCCATTACAGAAGAGTCTCTTTAATTTCTGTGTCTCTGTCAAATAATTTGATATTATTTTGTATAGAAAAAATAAGAACAAATATGAGAGATAAACACTTTTTTTTAAGTTAATACTTGCGTTCCGTAGCGTCTGAGAATGGAAACAAGAGTTTGGAAGGGATAAGAGGAGAAGCGAGCCCCACCACCATTGAAATGTCACAACCTTAATTGAAATGTCTCTTTTTTCAAATAATATCTATTAAATAAATTTGATTTTATATAAACATTTTAATTTTTCAGTTGTAATTATTTTATAACTGTTTTATTGCTACTTTATATTTTTTATTTTTTTTATGCAATGTATGAAGAGTACTTAATTAAAAAATAAAGAAAGAAGAATAGAAAATGAGATACAGTTGTGAACAGCTGGTTAGTTTGGTCCCACTAAATAGTTAGGGTTGTGAATGGATCAAACCAATTAATACACATATCTTCTATACACCAAAGAATGGAGATAAGCCCCTTTTTTTCATTGATTTCTTAAGTCAGATTTTGTGGTGTGCAAAATGTAGGATTGATTATATATCACATCTTATGAGTTCACTCCTATTAGCTACACGATTAAATGGTATTAATATGGATAATGCTATTGTGTGATCGCTGAACTATCGATTAAATATATATATATATATATATATATTTTATTTTAAAAAAAAAATCATTGTAAATAATAGAAAATAAAACAAAATAAAAAAAAATGACACCGATAATTTTTTAAGTTTTACTTAGAGTTTGGTATACAAGAGAGAATGAGTTATTTCTCATGAGAATTGGTCTGACATGTTGATCAAAGCAAATTTCGTTAAATAAGAAGTTCACTCATTGTTGTAAGGAAACTAAATTATTGATACCCCTTAATTAAGTTGGGAATGGGGACAATTGTTGGGGATCCCTTAATTTAATGGGAGACCATGACCAATAAATATTGGTAATTGATTTATTGAGTATATTCAATGATGGTCATTCAAAAGTCTTGAAATTATATCTTCTTGAAGATTATGAAGTTCAACTTAGAAAGTTGAAGATAGTATTTTCAAGGTATCTTGAAAATGTAATAAGTATTAATTATCCATTATCTTTTTATGAAAAAAATTTCCTTTTATTCTCTGTATGAAAGGAACTTGTGAGGAAGAGAAATGTAAGCAAAGGAGAAGAACAACATAAAGAGTAAATGAGATAATATAAATCTCACCTTAGTGTGAGATGAGAATACTTACATGTTAGAAAGACATGATATTTCATCCTTATTGGATGAGATTTTGGTGTTATCCTCGTAGAGTTAGAAAAATTTTCTGAATTTGATTATCTAAGTTTTACTTCTTAAGAAGAGAAGATTTCTCAAGTTAAAAATTCTCATATTATTCTATTTTGCTTTATTTTCTTTGTTTATTTATTGTTTTTACAATATTTATTTTGTATCTACAGAGAACTCGTTCTCATCTTTCCAACAAAATAATCACGAATACATAAAAAAACATGTATGAATTATAGTGGAAGTTAATAAATCCTATTATTTAGGACATGTAGGTAGAGTCTGACTATTTCCTTAGCCATTTACCACGTCATTAGGACTAGTAAAACGTGGGCTGTTTGTTTCCTATTTTATCT
>Ga0123342_1002078_pt1 | contig 33572 bp, 19 predicted proteins | sample Turbeawhitnodule_FD_89960 | JGI IMG/M metagenome (GOLD analysis project Ga0123342, IMG submission 89960) | Root nodule microbial communities of legume samples collected from Mexico - Turtle bean Mexico white nodule | ecosystem: Host-associated > Plants > Roots > Nodule | place: Mexico: Nepantla... | reverse complement strand
ACTTATCATATTAAGGTAAATAATTGTTGGAGACCAAATCTCACAACACTAAAATAATTGTTTGCTCATTTTTTTTTAAGGTTAAATATATTTTTTATTCATATAATATATTATATTCAAATTTTAAATATTCTGAATATTTGTAATAAGAAAATTATTAAAATAAATTTTTATCATGTTTTATTTTAGAAATAAACGATTTTTTCAACGTAAATTGTATTATAATATTATAACATTCATGTCAGTAATCAGTCAGTATGAAATATTTTAACATCTTACTTCACATTGGAAATTGTTTGACAAGTAAATTTTTTTTAATAAAAACTCATTTCAATAGTTTTCTTACTACAAGTATCCAATATGTCTAAAATTTGAACTATAAGCAAAAACTAATTTCACATGAAAGTACGAGACGAAAAATATATTTAATCCTAACTTTACTATCACTTACCAAATCATAGTACAAACATCTAGAATTGAATGTGATTTTGAAAATTACATTTAAAAGTAATTGTCAATATAAGTAACATAATTTTTTAATAAAAACTCTTATGTTAGGTATTACGGTAAAACCTGACATCTCAGCTAGGCTGAAAACTCAAATAACAACAATCTTCTAAAATACTTTATATCGATGAAAATGAGAATATAATTATTGTTCAGTGTGAAGAGATTGATTTTGTGATTAACTAACTTATGTTGAATTCTCACTTTTTAGTAGAGTTTTCAAACCATATTTTATTGATTTTAGTGGAATCTATACCTACCAAAAAGGGTGATTTATATCCAATACTTAGTGTGAAACAATCTAACTTCCGTTTCTCACTTCCCATAGTCACAATCTCTAGCTTTGAAATTTCAAAATCACTGTAGAAACTAATATTCAAGAGACTTCATATACAAGTTTACATGGTTTCGTATTTTGATCGCATTCAACACTCATAAATAAGAAGCAAATGCAGCTTTTATGTTATCAACCTTCTTTCTTTTCTTGCCAAATACGAGAGTGCTAGCTAACCATTCATTCCCATTCTATTAACTAATATAAATTTATTTTTTTATGATTAATTATTCTTTTCCCAATAATAAACTTTGCATTAACCAGCTTCAATCGACTAAGCAATTGCCATGGAATGCAAATGCTAATCAAAACAGCACTTCATTTTCCAATGCACGTTATGTATAAAAAAGGAACACTAGGGTTTCTTTTTATTAAAGGCTTGGTTGTGTTCGTTTGCATTTCAAAGTAATTCACTACTTCTTCTTCACTAATACCAAGAGAAATCTCCTCCATCAGAAAAGGATTGATATGTACGTGAAAGCTTTTTAAAACCATTTCAATGGAATCAATTCTAATCATTAGCTTTACTCAACAGTAGTTGCGTACATCAAATTAACCCTGATTACCTTTTAATCTTTTTTTTTTTTTTTTCAAAAAAATTTGTAAAGGCATTAGTGAAGCCATGTTTTAAAAAATAGATGTTTTTGTAGAAAGGCACTATTAAGAAGTAAATTTTAAATCTAACTCAACCTCATAAAATCAGCTTATATACTATGAAATGTCTTAATATCCAGTTGATGTGAGATCTCCAACACATTTTTTTACGCTGAGACTATCAACTCGTGCGTAGGACTACACATTATTGATGGTTATCGGACTATCCATAATATACCATATTAAGAAGTGAACTTTAAGTTTAACTCAGTTTATAAAATGAGATTTACACACACTTATATACTATGAAATATCTTAATCTTTAGTCAATATGTGAGATCTCTAACAAGTATAAAAATTAAATAGTGTTGGAGATCCCACATCGACTAGAGATGAGGACAATTCATTGTATATAAGTTGGGGTGCAAACCTCAACCCTATGAGCCAGTTTTATGGGGTTGAATTAGGCTTAAAGTTCATTTCGTAATAAATGGCTGATATAAACTTATTAAGGACTAACCTAAGAGATTAGTTTACATAAATGATATATATTATCATTAAGTGGACCTAACTAGGTAGAAAAGTAGAATTATAATACTGATATCGTGAAGAATGAGCATTAGAAAGAGAATTAATTCTGAAATATAATATTAGAAGTATAGGGATAGTTCCTTAAAAACTAAAAAATTTGGAAAAAATATTCTTTTGATCCTTTGGCTGCTGTTGACTGCTGAAAAGAGATATAAGAAATGTTGTTCATCCTTATCCACGCAATTTCTTATTCCATGAAGAGTATTTATTATGAGATAAGAATTAGGCCAAGAAGGAGGCAACACACGAAAGTTCAGATGGGGAAAAACCATATTTGGCTGCTCAAAAACATTACCTATAGCAATGCAGTTAAATTAAATTTACTCTTTTAAATTGTAACTATTTTTTCTGTAATTATTTGGAAATTGGGAATCACTAATGAAACTCCCGAGTTTAATTATTTTCTTATAATATTCAGTGTATGTTTTCTCCCGAATTAATTCTCAATTTTTTTATCCTTTATCTTGATTTTATAGTCCAAATAGCACAAGAGTTTAGAAACATATTTCAAAGTAAAACTCTATTATGTTCCACAAACGCAACATCTGTTTTCTTATAATGTGTTTGCATGGAGAAATTGAAAAACAAAATTATTTTTATAGAGAATTTGCAATATTTTATTAAAAAAAATGTTCTTGGATAATTAACAAAATTATTGAATTACTTTTAAAATTAGATAATTTCGAATTTTATAAAAAAAATAAAGAGTTGAAATTTTTTTATATCCTCAAATTCATATTTTTTCCTTAATTCAATTTTAGTTAAAGTATGATGGACTTTACCAAAACCAAGACATTATTAAAATGACCACTCTTTAGTATATACTCGTTAAAATTATTTTATTGATATTAATAAAATTTATTTTGTTTGTTTGATATTAGTTAGAATTTTCTTATCGAGAGACTATTTTTTAACTGATGTGAATTGGATTTTCTATGTGATGTTTTGTGAACAGTTTGCTATAAACTTTTTTTTTTCTAATGTCAACTAGAAAATTCCCTTCAATATTAATTAGAATTATTTTTTTATAGTTGTCATAACAAAAAATAATCTTGGTTGATGTGAATCAAGATGAAAAATTACAAATATTAAATGAAAAAAACATTGACAAACTGTGATCCAAAAATAATATAAACCAAAATCGACTAAAAACCATTATTTTTTATATTTTAAAATTATTAATCATTATTTAATATTTAAATAACTTTAATATTTTAAAATTATTTATTTAATATTTTTCTAATGTTAACTATAAAACTTCCGATCAACATTAACTAGAATTATTTTTTTACTAATGTAAATTGAAGGAACTTTTGAGTCCACATTGATAAAAAAAAGTTGGGAAAATTCTTCAGTCATCAATATCGAAAAATTAATCTAGATCTACGTCAATCTAATTATATTCGACATAAAAAAAACATAATCTCAGTTAATGTTAATAAAAGAAAAATTACAAATATTAATTGAAAAAAACATTTACAAACTGTGATCCAAAATCAATATAAACCAAGATCGACTAAAAAACCATTAATTTTGATACTTTTAAATTATTAATCTTTATTTAATATTGAAATAACTTTTTACATTCGGTAGTAATCGAAATGTTTTATCCAAACTTAAAATAAAATAAAATTCACTAAATTTAAGTGATCTCAATTAAATAAATATTTTTCAAATTATTTTGAAAAAGGTTTAATTTAAATTTAATATATTGAAATATGTTATAAATTATGAAATTTTCTGTATCCCAATATAAGAAATTTTCTAAGGATTTATCAAAACATCATTTCCCTTTTTGGTATTATTGAATTACAGGTTCTCAATTCTAAAAATATGTTTTAATGTTTAATCTTAAGTACAATAAAATAAGATAAATTCATATATATAAGATAAAAGTAAATAACTGTATTTATTTTTAATATTTTTATAATAAAATGAAAAATATTCCGTCCCATTTCCAAGAAATAAAGTGCATTGAATAAAATACAATGAAAAATATATTTAATTTCATTTTATCTTATAAAGAATGTAAATAATAAAAGAAAGCATCGTTGTACTGAATAAAATAATTTATTTATTTATTTCAAACTTTAGATATATGTGTTTGAATTACAGTGGGAGTCAAAATCACAGTGACACTATATACAACAAGAAGCAGCTTTGTTTTGCTCTAAATCCAACCTAATAAATTAATTTTGACAAAAAGCCAAACCAAACATGCCACATGTTTCATTCATAATTTTGCAATAATAAATTTAAATTAGTTTAAGAACAATGTATTAAAAAATATACTTTTGAAGCCTTGTATTAAAACAATAGTAGAATTCCATATATTTAAATAATAGAAGGTAGTGCGTAATCTGCTACACACCATTACTACGTACAGTAATAAGCACTATAATTAAATAATGTAGGAATAGAGCTAATAACTTTACTAAATAAAGATTTAATTATAATTAAAACTTTTGTCATTGTGAACATTACTTTAGTTTGCGTCACGTTTTTTTAGTTTTCTGTGTATTATCGAGTTAAATTAATTAGTATTCTTCTTATACCAAATGTGTATGTCTTTTTTTTACTTGTTGTTTACCTGTCTTATTATTGTTACCGTGACTATCCAAAGTAACGACCTTAACATTTTTTACCATTATACAAATATACTTTATAAAACCAATTTAACCCAAAAAAAAATTATATAACTTATGTTTCTATTGAAAATTAGTCCAATAATACAATTTGGTGAGAATTAGATATTTATTGGAATTATCAGTTGCTTTTTCGGTGTAAAATGGAAGGTCCACTTGAAAATGATTATCTAAGGTTTAAGTTAATAAAAGCACATAAACAATAAATTTCCTTTAATGAAAGAAGTAGATATATTAAATAAGGTCAATGTCATTCTGAGTGAATATTTATAAGTGTTATTATCATTATATTGTTATGAGTTAATTGAGTTACTTATATAACTGCTATTCATTGTATCATAAATAGCCGTTTCGTTATTTAAGATTCATTAATTAGACCATCTAGATCATTAATGTTGTGTTTGGATTGAGAGATGATAAAGTAGATTTGTGAGAATGATTTATTGTACGTTTAAAAATTTATTTTTGTCATTAAAAAATATTTGAGTAATGAATTATGTTTTTTTTAAAATTTGAATTAATTTTTTTTTAATATATAATATCCATAATTATTTGTATTTTTTAATAAAAAATTAAAATATATAATAGAAACTATTTTTATATTAAATTGAAATAAATTTATTAAATATAATAAAATTTATGAAAATAATATTTATTATTATATTTATTTATTATTTTATATAACTATATATGTTTTTGTTGATATTATAATTTTTTATTTTTATTATTTATAATTATATGTTTTTATTAATAATATAATTAAATATTTTTGAAATTATTAAATAAATTGTTTTAGGATTAAAATTATTTTCAGAGTTGAAGTTTAATTTTTTAAATTTAAGGAATGAACTTTTAATATAAAAAAATGTGTGTGAATAATATTTGTTACATGTTGATGATTTGACTGCTAAAGAAAGAGGTGATAGAGAAGAGACCCTCCACTCCCAGCTGCTACAAATACTGAAACACCTAAATATGCTAGGCTGCCATATTCAATTAACTAATTCATGAGAATAGTATAATCCAGTCAAAAAGGATTAAAATTCAATTAAGGCTAAAATAGATTAAAAGTGGAAATTTTAATTAAATATTAAAAGAAAATAGGAATATATTTATTTTCATTTATAGTCAATGTGTAATCTCCAACACACTCTTCACGTCGAGTGAAAGCTCATGCGAGACAACATATTATGAGTGATTCGATAATGAGACCTGATAGCAGGTGACACAATAGACTCAACAAATATTCGTTATAATATGTTTTAAATGACTCATTACGAAATAAACTTTAAACTTAATTTCAAAAATTTATATCCAATTACATATAATAAAATATTTTCATCTATTCGATTGGAATCTCCAAATAAATAAAATTGAAACAGAAGTGTGTATTTTGGTCAGCCACTGAATTCTAAGATTTGATCACTGTTTTGCCATTTTGCAGATATGAGCCCGAATGAAGCACGGTGGCAACGTGAAATCAAACATAAACCAGCTTTCCGTGTTGTTTCTCAAAAACCGCGTTTTTTTTACTTTGAAAAGTGGAAACCAATATTCCTCTCTTCTCACTCTGACCCACTGCACAACCCATTTATTTTAAGCCTTTAAATATCATATTCCACTATTTTTAGCTCAAATTATTTTTTATTTTAATACAAATTTTGAATCTCATGCTAATTGTAGTAAACAGGAATAAATATTTGTTCAATTTTTTATACTTGATAAACGAATTTGTAATATAAATTAAAATATTAAAATATTCCATATTAATTAATTATTTGTCACGTATAAAAATTAGTAAAAATTTATTTTAATAATTTTTTATTATAATAAATATCAAAAAATTTAAAATTTGAATTAAAAACAAAAATTAATTATACAGTGGAGCACAAAAAATTATATTTTTATTTGAAGTCAAAAATAATGATCACAACCACTAAGTCCATGCAGCATAGATGTTTCTGGAGCCAACAGCAAATAAATTAATTAGGTTAGATGAAGTATTACAGCAATTAACTAATTTAAAAAATCTCACATTCTTAATAAATTTTCCAATAAAAAAGTTATTCAATTCAATTCAGTGTTTAAAATAATTTTTATTTTAATTAAATTATTACATTGTTTCACTTTATTGTTACCGTTACTTTTGTCTTCTTTTCATTTTAACTTTTTATTTTATTTTCAGTGTTCTAAGTTTTTGGTCATTCTTTTTTTTTTCTCTCTTTAAAAATAAGTTCATGAATAATTGAAAAAAAATGAAGAAGAAAGAAAAAATTCAATAAAAATAAATGATGATAAAATTAAAATATTAAAACTTAATAAAGTATTTTTTAATTAATTAAAAATATATAAATTTTTAAGTCATGTTAAATTTTATTAAAATTAAAAATGGTAAGCTAGCTGCATGCATAATAGAATGTTTTGTGTTGACAACTATCAAAGTGAAATTCTAAATTAGATTTAAGAATAGTATATATGTTACTTTATTTAAATTTTATCCAAAAACAAGTTTCTGATTGTTTCAAGTTTCTGATTGTTTTAAGGTATTCTAAACTATTTTTTAGAATATAGTATATTTAGCCTATTAGATATTGTTAATCTCTAAAAATAATAATTTTTGTATGAAAAATATCTTTTACATTTTAAAATTATAAATTTATACGTTCTGTTTTTTTATTTTATATTAATTAGAGGATTAATGACCATCATTGGTTTGAATAGATTTGAGATTGAATTCTCTATAAAGATTTTGATTTTCAGTCATGAGTGGAGAAAAATATGGTTTGTTTTTTTTTAATTAAAAATATTCAGTTTCTTAGTAGACAAAATCAATAGAAAACTAATACAAATATTATAGGAGTATTATATTTTTAAAATATTTGATACCATTTCGATCATTTTCATAAGAAATAAAGGACAGTATTTTGATAATTATTTTATATTGTCATTTATTTATTATAAAAGGCCAGGATATCATTTTAATATATTAAAATACAATGTTGTTTATTTATTTTTCAATAATTACTTTAACATACCTGGTAACGTTGTAAAAATCAAAATTATAAAATATACATTAAATTATATTTTAATTCTCTAAATTTTCTTTTGCAAACTGTCGACTCTCTAAAGTATTTAACTTTTTATACTCTAAAAGTTTCAAATAAGCTATTTCACTGCGTATAGTCGTATATTCAAAGTAACAAAAGTGAGTATCTTTTCTTCATTTTAAACAAATACATGTAAATTACAATTTTATAAAAAAAATTGATTTGATAATTTATTAATGCAAACATATTATTATTTTTAAATTAGTCCTTAATTATTATAAATTTAAACCATCACCATTAGATACGCAACATTTACTATTATAACTGATTTCTTTTTTCACATATACATTTATTATCGTTATTATTATTATTATTATTATTACTTAACTCTTGTTTTTTTTCTCATAAAATAACTTGTTTTCATGTCTTTTATAAACTTCCAACATACTTCTTGTTTTCAAATTTTTTTCTTATTCAAATTTTATTCGTTTATTTTTCTATTATTTTTTTTTCTTTATGTAATTTGACATTTTTTATTAATAATCCGTCATCCATGACTCATATATCTAATCTAAAAATCTAAAAATAAGTGGTACAATTGAGACATATTATAACCAAATATAGTTTTTCTAACAATTATTTATAAAAACATAGATTTAAGGTTAATAAATATATGATAATTTAGAATAAAAGCATTTTATTTATTTTCGCAATATGGACCAAATAATTAAATACTTGAATGTGGTTGAAATTTGGTGATGATGAGCACCATTTTTAGTAAAAGAAACTAAATACTCGAAGGAAGCTGAAAATAATAAGCGTGTATAATTAGAGAAGATGATGAAGGAAAAGAAAAAGAGAGAAGAAAAAAAATGTGGACGGTGAAGTGAGATTCATGTTTGCACCATTATTTAATCTTCCTTCTCCTTCTCTGCACTGTGTATAAAAGAAATCATAGCCAGCTATTTCCATTTCAACCGACACGCCACTACCCTTCTCTCACAAGTCTGTTTCAGTTCTTGCAAAGAGAGCAAAATCACCCTTGTGGAGAGAGAACACACACCAACAAGAAAAAAAACTCCAAAGAGGGTGAAGAATTAGAACAAACATGACCCTTACAAAACAAATCATGGGTTCTTCATTGCTAGAGAGGTCCTTGTTTGTTCCCTCTTCCCCTTCATCACTTCTCAACCAAACTCGCTTTTTAGTTCCTTTGGAGAGCAAGAGAGTTGTGAGGGTGAGGAAGGCTGCAAAGTTTCCTGTGGCAGCTATAAGTGAGGATTTGGTGAAGAGCTCTTCTTCTTCTTCTTCACCATCATCTTCTTCCACTTCTTCTGTGTCTGCAGAGAAGCCAGTGAAATTCAAGGTTAGAGCTGTGATCACAGTGAGGAACAAGATCAAAGAAGATTTCAAAGAGACCATTGTCAAGCATATTGATGCTCTAACTGACAGGATTGGAAGGAATGTTGTCTTTGAACTTGTTAGCACTGAGATTGATCCAAGTAAGAATTTCCTTATGCTGCTCAGCTGTCTCTCACAAAAACTACTTCATTTCTTTCCAAAATCATCATCTCAACCTACCCAGTACCATAAATGTTTAAGATTTCTTTCAAAAGTCATTTTTTTCCCTCCCCTTCTTAAAAAGTTCCTTTTTTTGGTATACTTCAATCCTCTGCACACAAATCGCCTAATTAATTCTTACTATCTACATGAAACTAAATCTTAATTATTTTTTGAAATAATCTACTTGAAATTACTTGTTGAGGGAGGCTGTGAGCTGAATGAATCCTTTGGTGCTTTTTTTGTCTTGTAGAGACCAAAGCTGCAAAGAAGAGTAATGAAGCAGTGCTGAAGGATTGGTCAAAGAAATCCAATCTTAAGGTAGAGAGAGTTAATTACACAGCTGAATTCATAGTTGACTCTAACTTTGGAGAGCCAGGAGCTATTACTGTGACAAACAAACACCAGAAAGAGTTATTCTTGGAAAGCATAACCATTGAAGGATTTGCCAATGGACCAGTTCATTTCCCCTGCAATTCTTGGGTACAAGCAAGAAAAGATCATCCTGGAAAGAGGATTTTTTTTTCCAACAAGGTAATCTAATCTTCCCTTATTTTTTTATTTTATTTTTATTAAATTATTATTATTTATTTTATTTTATTTTCCTGTCTAAATAGCAGTGCCAGGTAAGGTTAGTATTCATTCTGTACACCAATGAGACGACAGTGTTTGTTTTCTGTTTTTATTTCAGTCTGGAAAATAAAAGTCAAAGCAATATTTATTTTTGTTTGAAGAATCTTGAAAAGGGCATAAAAGTAGAAAACTCATTCTATTACCTTGAAAAGAACAGATTTAATTTATTATTTCAATGGCAATGGCTATTAGTGCGTGATGTTTTAGTTTCCTCAAGAAAAGAAAAAGCTGTTCCATTAACATTAAAGTGGGAAAACCATTGAGTGATTCCTGTGCGGTTTTGCATGAGCTAAATATCTTCGAATTGACCCATCGATTGCTACATCAATCCAATTGGTAACATCCACTATGTGCTTTGTGATTAGTATGTATTATTTATTCTACTTCCTCCTTTTTATCTGATGGTTTACATATTTTCTAATTACATTTCAATTGATCTTTTACAGTGTCACTGCATAATTAAATAATCTTTTGAGAAATTTATTGAAGAAAACTAGTTAATGTTTTACAGTGTCAGTATAACAGTGATCATAGTAGTGAATTAAAAAGATAAAAGAGGCAGTATATTATTTTTAACAAAGTTACAATAATAATTATCTGTTAACTTTGTTCTTTTTCCTAAGATTTGTTCTCTCTTGTGTGATTTATTTGAACAGCCTTATTTACCTGGTGATACGCCTGCTGGGCTTAGATTATTGAGGGAGAAAGAGCTGAAAAATCTCAGAGGTGATGGCAAAGGAGTGAGAAACTTATCTGACAGAATATATGATTATGATATATACAATGATTTGGGAAATCCAGATAAAGGAATTGAATATGCCAGACAAAATCTTGGAGGATCAGATATGTATCCATACCCAAGAAGGTGTCGTACAGGCCGTGAACCCAGCGACACAGGTAATAGAAATAAATTAAAGTTCTGGTGTGTCCCCCAAAAAGTTATGACTATTTATCTATTTTAAGTAGGTGTAAAAATTTGAAATTTTTTCCGGTTTATACATGTAACTAAGGTTATTTGATTGCATGATGCAGATATGTATGCAGAGAGTCGTGTGGAGAAGCCACTGCCTATGTATGTGCCAAGAGATGAACGTTTTGAGGAGTCGAAGCAGAACACATTTACTGTGAAGAGGCTGAAGGCAGTGCTGCATAACTTGATCCCTGGTCTTAAGGCTAGTCTTTCTGCTAGCAACCAAGACTTCAATGAATTCTCAGATGTCGATGGCCTTTACAGTGAAGGGTTGCTCATAAAGTTGGGGTTGCAAGATGACATGTTGAAAAAAATCCCTTTTGTCAGCAAGATCCAAGAGTCCAGCCAGGGACTTCTTAAATATGACACCCCTAAGATTATTTCCAGTGAGTAAATTACTTTTGCTTTATGTTTTCCTTCTACTAAAATTTGGTTACACCACTCAAATCTGTGTGCTGATTTCAGCAGTGAATCTCTAATAATTATTATTGCCTTTATGCCAGAATGATTTTGAAGATAAATTATTTGGCTCCTCTTTTTGAACTTTCAGCAACAAGTGAAATATGTCGGAATCCGACACTAATTAAAGAGAACCACTTTTTTTCTTTCCTGTGGGGTTAGTTTGTATCTGTGCATGTTTTGTTTTGCTTAAATTACTTTTTCTGATGAAAGGCTTTCAGGGTATGATCCTGAAGCAACATGTGATAAGTTAATCCAAACACAAATCTAGTGGTGAGGTTCGATAAGAATTGGATTTTAGTACTGTTGCTTTGCCCTATAAACTTTTCATATAGCATGACCAAGAATATGGTAAAAAATCACTGTGAAGTGGACCACTAGACCGTGCCATTTGGCTTTTAATGTTCGTCAGTTGATTTTTACCAAAGAAAAGTTTGTCAGTTCAATTCAAACACAGATAGGTTGTTCGTTATCCGTGTGCGCTTTTCGGGCAACTAGTTAATAGTTATCATTATTATATTATATGAAGAAATAAAGATTGTAGGCAAAAGCTGCATCAAATTGTTATTTTAAATATTTAACATGTGGGTGCAGTATTTTATGGTTGTTAACATTATTTTAAACACAACTTGATTATTGGTGTCTCTGCTACTTTTTGTTAAACTAATCTCACGTGCCTGACGTGCAGAGGACAAATTTGCATGGTTGCGAGATGACGAATTTGCCCGTCAAGCAATTGCAGGAGTTAACCCTGTTAGCATTGAGAAGCTTAAAGTTTTTCCACCAGTTAGCAAACTAGACCCTCAAATTTATGGCCCCCAAGAGTCTGCTCTGAAAGAAGAACATATTTTGACTCAACTCAATGGCATGACAGTCCAAGAGGTAGCATCAATGAATGCCTCTCACAAATTTTAATTTCTAACCATACTCCTGTTCATTCAAATTCAATGCTTCTTCACCCACTTGAACTTAAATATTAGTTTTGTTAATTATGCAGGCAATAAATGAAAACAAGCTGTTTATTGTTGACTATCATGATATCTACCTTCCTTTCCTAGAAGGGATCAACGCACTTGATGGTAGGAAATCATATGCCACACGCACCATCTTTTTCTCCACACCACGTGGTACTCTCAAGCCTGTGGCCATAGAACTCAGCCTTCCTTTTGCTGGACCTAGTTCTAGATCAAAGCGTGTGGTTACACCTCCTGTTGATGCAACTACTAACTGGATGTGGATGCTTGCAAAGGCACATGTTTGCTCCAATGATGCTGGGGTGCACCAACTTGTTAACCACTGGTATGCAAAACACCCACAAAACAAAACAAGTACTATAAAATGATTAGTAGTTAGTAACATGTTAACTAGTTCATTGATTTTTGTTTTGTGTGTTGATATGTGTATAGGTTACGCACACATGCAAACTTGGAACCATTTATATTGGCAGCTCATAGGCAATTGAGTGCCATGCATCCAATTTACAAGTTATTGGACCCCCACATGAGGTATACTTTGGAGATCAATGCCTTGGCTAGACAGAGTTTAATCAATGCTGATGGAATCATAGAAAATTGCTTCACTCCTGGTCGTTATGCCATGGAGATTAGCTCTGCTGCTTACAAGAACTTTTGGCGTTTTGACATGGATAGCCTCCCTGCAGATCTCATACGCAGGTAATTTACTAAATATCTTAGATTTTTTTATGTTACTGTTTACAAATTGACTTTAAATGATAGAGACCCAACCTAACTTATACGGCAAATAGTAAACGGTCGGTGTTCTTTGTACATGGTTTAAGAAATAAAAATACAACCTTTTTTTTTTAAATGGTCTCTAACCATATAATAATTTCTCTAACTCTACTCTAATGCTCTTAGGATACTTCTTGCCAGAACCCAACTGATTAAATGTCTAAGATCCTTAGTTACTTTTTACCTTTACTTTTTGGAAAAGTGGCCAAATTTTTTTTCTTATGGTGTTATGATGCTTGCGTTTTTTGGGGCATGAAAAATTCAATCAGATCTAAAGAAGATATTGTACTGTGACATTGCAGGGGAATGGCAGTACCTGACCCAACACAACCACATGGTCTAAAGCTCACATTGGAAGACTACCCTTATGCAGCTGATGGAATACTTATCTGGTCCGCCATAGAAGACTGGGTTCGCACCTATGTGAACCACTATTACCCTCATTCAAGCCTCATATGCAACGACAAAGAGCTACAAGCTTGGTACTCCGAGTCAATCAATGTGGGTCATGCTGATCTTAGGCATGAAAGTTGGTGGCCTACATTGAACAATAGTGAGGATCTTGTCTCCATCCTTTCCATATTGATTTGGAATGCATCTGCACAACATGCTGCTCTTAACTTTGGCCAATACCCTTATGGTGGCTATGTGCCTAATCGTCCACCACTTACCAGAAGATTAATACCTGAAGAGGGTGATCCAGAATATGCAAGTTTCCTTGCTGACCCCCAAAAATACTATCTGAATGCATTGCCTAGCTTGTTGCAGGCCACAAAGTTTATGGCTGTGGTTGACACACTCTCCACTCACTCACCTGATGAGGAGTACTTAGGGGACAGGCAACAACCTTCGATTTGGTCTGGTGATGCTGAGATCATTGAGGCGTTTTATGATTTCTCTGCAAAGATTAGGCAGATAGAGAAGGTGATTGACAGCAGGAACCTTGATAAGACTCTAAGGAACCGTTGTGGTGCAGGGGTGTTGCCTTATGAGTTACTTGCTCCTAGCTCTGAATCTGGTGTTACATGCAGAGGGGTACCCAATAGTGTGTCTACATAACCATCCTAAACTAGTAAATAAGGGACTCACTTCCCACATTTTTATAAGCATTTATATATGGTTGCCTTACTACTTACTACTTAGTACCAACTACTATGGTCAGTGACTGAATGGATGCCCATTTTGTACCTACATTTAATAAATTGTTGTAGTATATATATATTATATTGTAACCTAGGACTGTATAGTCTGTATATCAAAATGAGTTCGGTGGTGTTGGAGGATGTGTCACTGTCTATAAAATTATTATCACCATTTCTAGACTTCTACTCTTCTTTGCTTTGTTATGCACCTTTTGCTTTTGGTACGCAAATATTTCAAAAATCCCATATTCCTTACCATTATCTGCTACTGATACAGGAATCTACCCGTATCCATGCAAATTAAAACAGAAGACTCCTTCCTTCACTTCCATATGTAATTCCATATGTTTTTGTGTCACTACATACAAAACGATAAAATATCTTTTTATTTTTCTGGTATCATTTCCATAAATTTCTTGTACCATCTTCATGGATTTATAAAACTCAAAAGTATTTTAAACAAATTATATATTACATAATCTAAAAGTTATTCTCGAATTTAGAAATAACTTCTTAATTATATAATCTAAAATATATTTTTAAAAATATATTTTTGGATTATATAATTTGAAAATAATATTTGGATTATTTAATCTAAAAGTTAATTACGAATTTGATTTTTTTTTAAAATTATATAATTCAGAATATTTTTGGAATACAGAAGTTTATGGAAGTTAGAGAAGAATATATGGAGGAGGAGGAGGAAGAAGCAGTCCAAACAGAAATGCAATTGATATAGTTGAAGTCCATTAACCAAACATTTCTGGTTCCTTCTATTTATCTTACCAGCCAAATATATATGAATGTGAGAACTCCTTTTCTTTGGAGTTTTCTTCTTCTCGCTTAAAAACAAGGTTTGAATATGCATTCTTTGATGGTTTTTTAAACATATTATTTGCTTCTAAGTATGTTCAGGAGATTTACGTTTTATATACCTCGTTTATAGATAAATAAACAATAAACACAAGAAAGAGAGAGAGAGAAAAATCAAGAAACAGTTATATTTTATTAATCAGAAAATTGTTAGATATCTATTCAGACTATTCTATCTATAGAACAAATAAAAAAAATAATATACAGATACAATGTATAAAGAAAACGAGTGCAGCACAATTGATTGAGCAAATAGATGCAGTTAGAGTTAAATATTTTGTTTGTCTCTATATTATAATATAAATTTGGTTTTCATCATCCAGTTCAAATTTTACACCATCTAGGTACCTATAGCATGAAAATGATTAAAATGATTCATTTTGTATGTGAAATGATTGTTAGTTTTTTTTTAAAATTTGTTGTTCAACTTGGATGACCTACTCTAATCATTTTCAAACTACATGCACCTGGATGGTCTAAAGTTTGGATCAAGGACAAAAACCAATTTCGTGTTATAGTACAAGAACGAAAAACATATTTAACCTATGCAGTTATAATTGAAAAATTCATATGAGATCAAATTTACCATCTAATAGCACCCATTAGATGAAACATATATCTTTCATGTTCAGCTTGGATAAGTTGTCATGAAATATCCGAGGATATAGAGGTTTGATCAACATATCAACTACTTAATTAGAAGAAGAAAGTGAAAATAAATGAATGAGGCATTCTTGAAGTTTAGTGTGAACAAAAAGACAATGAATTTTAATGTGTTTCATCCTTTCATGAAACATGACATTCTTTGCTATGTATATAGCATATTTATTTTCATAATATACAATTCTTTTAGAAATATTAGTATGCAAATCATGACATTTTTTTTTATATATAAAATTCATGTTAGACATCATTATGAAATTTGACATCCAACTAGGCTGAGACTCTATCAATCATATGTTATCACATGAAACACAAGATAAAAGGAAAGAAACAACAAAATAAACATGGGGAACTGGACCAAACCCATGCAAATAAATGAAAAAGAAAACTCCCTAGAACAAAAAAAGATACATAAGGAGTTTATACCTGTTATGGAACAATTCTAAAGAAATACTAAATGACATAATGTTATACCAAACATATTATAGCCTATTATTCAATCCTAAAGAAGCAAACTTATCAACATAATGGTTGTTCTATCCAAAAATATGAAAAAAATTTAAACTCAATATCTTTAAAAAAAGACAAACATTTAATCCTATCTATTGTGGATAGACCAGGGAAAGAGATGACTGGAAGAAAAAACTATGCAAACTAAGGTAGAATCTCTCTCCACCACAAATGCCTATAACCAGCCTATTTAGCATGTTCAATAGTAATTACAGTTTTCATAACCTTGACAAAGAGAGAAGAAGGAAAGAAGAAAAGCCACCAAAAAAACTCCCTCATACTCCCTCTAAAGATCCTAGCATAGGAAGCAAGGTCATGAGAACCTCTAGCGTCATCATTAATGTTGACTTTAATCTAGCCAATAAGAAGGAAACTCTATAAAACATGGTAGGCTTGGATACTTTTCCAGGATTAATATTAAAACTAAAGAATTTCAAGATAGAAAAGTTAGATATATCATTATACATAGATTTATAGGAAGATCCATCTGACATTCTAATGTAGCTCTTAAAAGAATCAATGACAAAATGGGTACTAATCACCTGCTTAAACCTGAAATAATTTCGCCTACTCCAAATCATCTAATTCGAAAACGAAATAGCAGCTAGTCTAATCAGTTTAATAAGAGGGGAAACAGGAAACTTGATAATCTATATATTACTCTATATTATGCCTTTAAGAAGATATAGACATTGTAGATTGCATTTTAGACATTCATGAAATTAAAGAGTTTCTCATAAATATACAATAACAAATTATAGACCTTTTATAATTAATGAAAGTTCCCTAATCAATAAAAAAAACTTTGATAACAATTTGATTATTACTAAGAAAGAATAGAATAAGATCAGGAGTCTTTTCAAATATCGAAAAGCTCCTATCATATGTGGTTCTAGTGGATCTGAAACAAACAAACTGAACTTATGAACCACAAAGCTAATATCAGGCCTAATGTGAGTAAGGTATAACAAACATTGTTCTTTCTTGAATTTTTTTCTCCCTTTTTTCCTGTTTATTGTTCCTTTCTCTACAAATGAGGTATATAAACCTAATATGGTATCAGAGTTTTTAGGAGCTCTGAGCCATTTTTTTAACTTCTATGTTCTACACCTTATTATTTGACCATGGAAATCCAAACCCTATACCACTTCATTATCCCTCCAATTCATACTATCTCAACACCAATGAAAATCTAGACATGGTTTTCGTCACCTTATGATCGAAGAGTCAACTGTGATTTTTTGACCAAAGTCTTCCTTTGCACAAAATGTGGAATCGGTTTAATCAAATGTCTCTTGGCTTAGCAGTGCGATGATGATTTCAATTGCTAAATCCATTTTGTAGATGAATCTCATCGTTGATGTTTGGAATGATGTGCGAAATAGGTTTTCGCAAGGTCATATTTTTCACATTGCGACCTTGCAAGAAGAGATATATTGGTTGAAACTAGAGATATTTGTATCTTAACATTTTTTCTTATCGAATGACAATTCTAATTAGAAATGACTTACCAATAAGTTTTATCCCAATTGAATAAAGTATGCAAAAATTTGTCTAAAAACACATGTAAAACCAAGTTTCTTCACTACAAGAAAATTATTAAATAACAACCAAATTTAGAGACAAAAAATAATTAGTCACTATTGACTAAATTAAATAGTATTTTAGAGACTAAAAAATTATGATATCTAAAGTGGGTTTTTATTATTAATACAAAATTTATAAAATAGTTTCTAAATTGATATCTAAATTAGCTACCAAAGTTTTAACTATTAATATTTTATATTTTAAATCAGTCTCTAAAAACTAATAGTTAGTAATTAAAATTTTGATAACTAATAGTAGATACCAATTTAAAAATTATTTTATAATTTTTTTATTAATAATAAAAACTACTTTAAATATTAATAAATTTTTAATTTAAAATATAATCTCAAATTTAGTCAATATAATAACTAATTATTTTGATCTCTAATATTTATTTCTATTCAATAATTATTTTATAGTGTTCCCAACATATTCTTAAAAAACTTATTTTCTTACTATTGTTTGGAAAGAGTAAATGAAAATGAGAGAACATATACTAAAAAGAGAGAAAACAAATAAATAAAAGTTTGCAACTAATTCTTCTGATTGTTTTGAAAAAAAAAAGATTTTATTTAGTTATTATTGTATTCTTGCTTGAAAAAAAAGTATTAAATATTGATGTTTGGAGTATAATTTGAAATATTACTTTTTTTATAAAATAAAGATATAATTAATTATATTATGTAATTAATATATAATGTGGGTGTGATTGTCGTATGATATTGATGTGATTGAATGTTTCAAATTAAATATTTAAGGGTTCAATTTAAAGTAATACTAATTCTCATCACCAAATATCGTACAATCGCTTAAACAATGTAATTTATTGTGTCAATTCACAAATTTATAGAATTATTTTAAAAGTCCAATTCATCATCATTTGAATAAAATTCGTTAATTATTTGGGTCAAACTATTCAAATTAAGAAAATTATTATGAAATCCTCCTCACATAAAGTTCAAGATACATCTTTTTAGCAATGAACGTTGTCACTTGAAAGTACTTTTGTCAATGCAATGATTATTACCACTTATCACCTATCAATTTAGCAAATTTAATTTCATAATACTCCATAGATCTCTCATACTTTATGAATTAAAATTAACTACTCTCACAGACTAATTTTCCTTATCTAAAGGGAACTTATTTTTGCAACAATTCTCACATACAAAATAAGAACTTCAAGTAATTCCTGAACAACTTCCAAAATATTAACTTATAACATAATATCTACTCATTTCAAGCAACCAAAAAGTTTCTAAAAAAAAGATAGAAATTCGTGGAAGAATTATTTACCTAAATCAAAACTTTGATAGCCAATCTTACCATTCCTTTAGCTTTAGAATTGATGAGTATACTATTGAATTTCAATGATAAAAATAAATATAAAAATTTAGTAATATATATATATATATATATAAATAAATAAAAGGTTCCCTCAGTTGGTTTGGGTGATATAGTCGCATGCAGAAGTTTTTTTTTTTTTATCCATATCTTTCTTTAGTCTTTAACGAGCGAAAGTTTGAACCATTTTTGATTCTACAATTTTTTTTTTTAATTACTCTAGACTATTTCATTTCCTTGTAAAGATAATTTCCTTCACGAGTACGCTCCCCCACTCTGTTGTGTAACGACTAACAGAACTTGACTAACTTTTTACTTCATGTCGTACTTCAAGTTATCCCGTCCCAAGTACTTATTCTGTTTGAACCAGAGTTGGAAAGTTACTATTTTTTTGTCCAAGTTTCTTCTCTTTTTGTCTAAGCAGGAGATACTTGAATTGGCTTTTGATCTGGAGAACCCACATGGTCCAACGATCTTTTATATGTTAGGATATGGGTCAAATCATAAATATTTCTTTTTGGGTGGTCTACGAGCATTTGCTCAATTAATTAGTTATGAAATATCAACCATGATCGATCACCATCGATAAAGAAGAATCTTTCTAAATCACTTCAGGTCAGCGAGGCCTTCAAGCATCTGACATACGTTGGAAAGTCAGTCTAGGAGATTAGATAAGTTGGATAGGTTATACTCTTTTTAGTGAAAATCCACCGAAGTCTATAGGATATATCCTAAGGTATTTAATTGCCTGTTTGATAGAATAAAAAAGAAGTTTGTTTTCTATTGATAGTGGCACTCCCATAGGTTGGCAGGGAACTCATTGTTCAAGCAACTATTTAGAGTTCTTAGAGCTCCCTGTAAGGCTTGTTGTAGAACTCGTTGTCGGACTTGTTCATCTTTATTGCAAGTCTAAAGAGAGGGAAGGGGCAAAGTCCACTCGCTATTAGCTCGCGAAAGAAGACCCATTTCTTAAGCATATAGCTAGCATACTTTATCGTAAAATGAGTTAGGTATCCGTGATTCTCAAAATCTTTCTTAATCCATTCTCTTATTCTATTTGTGAAGACAGATAGGGGGGAGAAATTGTGGTTGTGTTGTAATTTTGCTACTATGGTACTATGTGCTGCTGTACACATTTTTATGTTGCCACACACACTGATTTTTCTAGTTTTCTGCATAAGCATGTGTAGATCCGTGTGTATCTTCTCAACTCTATGTTATCCTGCTGCTATATGTTTTGTATGCTATACAATTTTATTTTGCAAGACTTTTCTAGTTCAAAAACTACAACATAAGCAAACCAGTGATTTGTCTTCATCAAATAGGGAGAGATTGTTGAATAAGATGTTTTGATGTCTCCAAATCCAAGTGAAAAGTTTGAAAACTTATTTTCTCTTGTTTTTTCTGTTTAAGTTGTTGGACCCGTTTAGGCCTATCTTCTCTTTTTTCTCTTACTGCGATATGTTTAGGCAAAGACTTTTCTTATATATACATTATTGTACTTTGCTTTATGACACAAGTGAAATATAAGGGTTTTTGACCATGATGGGGTTATTTTTTTTTGCTTTTTATCAAAATGGGGTTCGTTTAAAAAAATTACAAATTTAGGCAAGTCGTGCCAATTCGGCACGACTTCATATGTACAAATTGTCCAAATTAGACACGACTTTGCCATGTCATACTGAAGTCGTGCCAAGTTGGCACGACTTCTGCCGTGTCATACTAAAGTCGTGTCAAGTTGGCACGACTTCTGTCACGTCATAATTTTATTTTATTTTTTTTAATTTTATTGTTTATATATTGGGTAGTAAGTTATGTAATGTTAAAAATTAATTTGATACATCATTTTCTAAGAGTGTTAGTTTTAAGGAACAAAAAATTGGATAATCGTGTATGGATCATGTTTGAATTGAATGGATAAATACATAGATAAAGAAAATGAATGTTCTAAACGTGTTATGAATGAATAAATGCATAGATAAAGAAAATGAGAAAATTAATAATCAAATTTGAATTGAATTTTATTATTAAGCTTGTCTGTGCGGACAATTGCTTCTATCGTGACCTTTCGTTCTACAATATGAACATTTTTTTGGCTTATTTAGAATTGAATCATCCATTTCGTTACGAATGCGTTAAGTGCTAGGTCTTCCTGATTGATGTTGACGCATGATGGGGTCAGGTAAGAAATTTGGTCTCGTGTAAGTAGACCAATAATCCTTATTTCGAACTGGATTAAATTGGACCTCATAAGCTTTTAAAATATTGTGCAGACTGTGAAGCTTGAAATTATTTCTCAAGCTATTTATTTTGCAAATTCACAACAATAATTCTCTATTCATTTTCAAAATACAATAAATTTTCATTTATCTATTTATTTCCAAATTCAATAACAATTTTTTTCATTTTTTAATCAATCAAATAATCAAGTTATTGTATTACATTACCGTCAAACATGATCCATACAGGATTATCCAATTTTTTGTTCCTTAAAACTAACACTCTTAGAAAATTATGTATCAAATTAATTTTTAACATTACATAACTTACTACCCAATATATAAACAATAAAATTAAAAAAAATAAAATTATGACGTGGCAGAATTCGTGCCAAGTTGGGACGATTTCAGTATGACAAGGCAAAAGTCGTGTCAAGTTGGCACAACTTCAGTATGACAGGACAGAAGTCGTGCCAAATTGGCACGACTTCAGTATGACATGGTAGAGTCGTGTCTAATTGAAACAATTTGTGCATATGAAATCCTGCTGAATTGGCACGACTTGGCTAAATTTGTAATTTTTTTAAAACAAATCCCATTTTGATAAAAAACAAAAAATAATTTCATAATGGTCAAAAACCTGAAATATAATTCATTCTTCTTCTCTTTTTTCTTAGATTCTTTCTCTCTCACTCTCGCTGCAAATATTCTTTCTCGTTTTTTTTTATTAGGGTTATTTTTTATTTTGCTTTCTCTTGATTTCTTGCATTTTCAGATTGGAGCATCTAGGGCGAGATATCTACATCACCACCAATTGTAATATGGATGTAGATAAAAAGTATCGAACAAAAGTTTTCCAAATTAAAATCTTGGAAACATACAATTTCTTACACTAATTATAATAATAAAATATGAAAAAAACGTTTTTAATCAACAAAATATATTAAAACGGTAGCAGAGGTATCTAACAAAGGTTAGAGATAATAGGATAGAAGAATTATACATTTAAAAACTCTAACTTATTTTACACGGGAACTTTAAAGTACAAATTATTTTTCTTAATTTAAATATAAAAATATTCTGATCTTATTTTTCTCTTAAACACACTAAATCTATTTATAAATCATCCGCGCCAAGTGATTTGATAAATAAATAAACTCTCAAATATATCTTAAATATCATATAAAATAATAAACTTTAAATATAACTTTATTTTATAAAATCGATTCATAAAATAAAATTTATACTAATTTATATATTATCAGGGACAAGTGAGATCTCCCACCATTACACCTACTATTACAAGTTTTTTAAAACGTTTATTAATAAAAAAATTTAAGTGAAAAGAGTTGTTTATATTTAGTGAACAAACTTTAAAATAAGTTATTTTAAAAAGGGTAAAATATATAGTTTAATCGATTTTTTTTTTACATTCTTTCCTAAATTGATTAACTGTCCAAATATTCATAAAGAAAAAAACCTCTTATAGAACATATTAAAAGAAAACTTTACATGATATTTTAAAATTTATGGGTGAACATCAATGCATTGAAGAGAATGATGAACTTTTTGAATCATTGGAAGAAGAGAATGGTTAACTTTTTGAATCATTATAAATACAGGTTCAACATCAATGCATTATGTTTTGTTTTCACTTACCAAAATTAGTACAATGATATAAGTGCAATGTGACCAATGTAAGCTAAAAAACAACAACCTCTACAAACTTCCTCAGAATAATGTACTATCAAACAATTACAAGTAACATGAAATATGGCTAAAAAAAACATTTACAATCCTATATCCTTTCATCATGTAAAAGAATTATTAATATTATAATAATTAAAAGTTTATTTTGGTTTCACAATACAGTATTTTTATTATTTCTTACCCTTAGAAACAGTCTTATATATATCATATTACTTTTATGTTTAAATTTAACATATATTAGAATATTTTTATTATTAACATAAAAAATATTTTATTTTACATAAATATTTTGAAATAAAAATAATGCAGGGTTATATTTTTGCACCTAGTTATTAAAAATTCAAAAGATCAAACGAAAAAAATATTTGACAAAATATTCTTTTTACAAGATAAGATAGTTTTAAATAAAGATTTTTTTAAAAAAATCAATCAATGAATTTTTTTTTTCGAATCCCAAATTGACTAAAAATGAGAATATTTTATTGTTTATAAGTGTGTGCAAACCTCATCTCATGAATCAGTTTTATGGAGTTGAGTTCAGCTTAAAGTTCACTTTGTAATCTGATATCAAAGTCATTTTGAGTTTATTCTAGCAAGTGTTTGTTAGTCTTATCAGATCACCCGCTAGTAGATGCAAACCTTACCAATGAGTTGGTTTTATGAGATTGAATTAGACTTAAATACATTTTTTAAAAATTTTAATTCAAAGTTTTTGAAAAAGTAGGGGCAATATATTAAAAAAAAACTCCACTTTTGTTTGTATTATAATTCTTTTTATTTACTACTTTTTGAAAAGTGAAAGAAAGATGTTAACATTTTTGGTTCATATGGTTCTTTCATATGGAAGAAGTGACATTTAATGTTTTTTCAACCACCACAGTTTTATCTCATTCACAACCTGCTTCTGAATGATATATAACAAAACTATTCCAAACATTCTACAGTTAAATTTACAATCTCACTGTCTCCTCTTAAATTCATATTTTTTTTTTTAATTTAACAGACTATATAAGAATTTTGATTTAAAGTATTCTAAAAAAACACGTCAATCAACTAATAACTAAGTGTTTATATTACAGATTACTTAAAATATAATTCTTAAAATTAATTAATAAATTTTGATTTTTTAAAATCTGTATTATGAAGACATTCATATTTACGAAGTTACGTTGAAACTTTGTCCATGACTTATTTTATATAAAAATGACTTTTTCATATTCTTCACATATAATTGATCAGCAATTTCCGAGATGATGCTGATCATATCAAAATAACTTTTATTGTATTCAAAAAATGCTTTTATAAAGTGTGAGTGCAGCAGAAAGAAATATCTGTGAGTGAGAACTAATATAAAATATAAGAGAGAGAGAGAGAGATAATATAAAATATACATAAAAACAGCAAGGAGTTACACTTTCTATGGCTAGTAGTTGGAAATAACAAAAAGAAACCTCAGCTTTTGAAAATTGATATAAAATCACTTAAAATGAGCATTAATATAATATTTGCTATAAAAGAAAACATATTTAAGTAAAACATTACAAGAATTAAAGGTTGTGAATAACAACAAATCATATCTGACAAAAAAAAACCATAAAGTAGTTATTGTTATGATGGGGTTCGGTTTTTTTTGGCGTAGTTCTCTGATAGTATTTAAGAATTGCTGCATGCAGGGTTGAACGTTAAGTAGTTTAGTTGGACTTGTGATTGTGAATTGTTCATTGGTAAGTATAATTGGTACATTACAACTTTTATTATTATTATTTTTTTATATTTTTTATATTATTTAATTTTAAATTTATTTTTTATTATATATATTTTGTTCTCGAATTAGTTTGGAGAACTATTGTCTTCAGATGTCATTCGGTCGGTCGTGTCTCACGTTCCTCCTTCTACCTTCTTCGCCAAACGGCTTCTCAGACTGGTGGGGTACCGGCAGATGGTACTCCAACGCTCAAGTCAGTGGGGTATCGTATTCGGTTGGTTAGAATACTGTAGATAATGACGTACCTTCTTTCTTGGAATGTGTGATATTTATATTACCTTGATGGACCCTTGTTGTTGGGTCGGATTAGGGGGTTGTTTAGCGATTAGGGTTGGATTAGGTCGTTTCGTAACCATGGGTTAGCCTTTGCTAATCGGGTCAATCTTTGACTTGAGTATCTTACGTCGGTCGGCCTCGTATGCCACGTGGTCGACCTCGTACCTTAAGGTAGGGTCTGGTTACATAGGTTGACCGGGTCAACAGACCGGTCGGTCATTCCAGTACATATTTATTTCTAAATTTATTACATAAAAAATTATATATAACTCTAAGAATGGTTAAAGTATCATTTTTCTTATATCATTGTTTCTATTTATTTTTTTTGTTAGATTAGGAAAAGATGTAGCAGACATGTTCTTCGATAAAGAGTTGTGAGGGACCATGAATGAGAGTGTTCACTGTGTTCTGGTTTTCACCAACCAAGCAGGTTCGTGTGGTTCACGGGGAATACCAAGACTTACTATTAAGCTACTTTTTCAAGTCAATCATGAAATTTCACAGAAACACTTCTCTCCTTCACTACTGAAAATAATCATTTTAGTTTTGTTTAACAACCACACTTTTATCGCGTTCCTACTGAGAAACCATTCCACACATAAATACCCCACTCACTCACTCAAACTTCCATCACAAACACAACCTCTCTTTCATTCAATTCAAAACTCTCCCAAACAAACCCTATCATGGCACTAGACTTGGCATCTCTCAATTGGGCTTCCACCACATGTGTGGCAGCCTTCCTTGTCCTCCTCCTCTTCCTCCGCCGTCTCCGCCGCCGCCGATACAACCTGCCCCCAGGCCCAAAGCCCTGGCCCATTATAGGCAATCTCAATCTAATTGGCCCCCTTCCACACCGCTCCATCCACGAGCTCAGTAAAAAATACGGGCCCATCATGCATGTATGGTTCGGATCAAACCCGGTGGTGGTAGGCTCATCCGTGGACATGGCAAAAGCCTTTCTCAAAACCCACGACGCCACCGTCGCTGGCAGGCCCAAATTCTCTGCCGGGAAATACACAACCTACAACTACACCGACATCACTTGGTCCCAGTATGGCCCATACTGGCGGCAGGCCCGTAGAATGTGCTTACTGGAACTGTTCAGCCAAAAACGGCTGGAAGAATACGAATACATTAGAAAACAAGAGCTACGCTGTCTGCTTAACAAACTCTTCCATTCCGCAGACAAAACAATTTTACTGAAAGACCACCTTTCCAATTTGAGTCTCAACGTTATATGTCGCATGGTGTTGGGGAAGAACTACCTCGAAGAGTCCGAAAACGCCGTGGTTTCGCCGGAGGAGTTCAAGAGGATGATTGACGAGTTGTTTTTGCTTAATGGGGTGCTTAACATTGGAGACTTTATTCCCTGGATTAACTTCTTGGACCTGCAGGGTTACATAAAGAGGATGAAGAGTTGTGGCAAGAAGTTCGACAGGTTCTTGGAACACGTGTTGGACGAACATATCGAGAGGAAGAAAGGTGTTAAGGATTATGTCGCGAAGGACATGGTTGATGTTCTTTTGCAACTTGCTGAAGATCCCACTCTCGAGGTCAAGCTTGAAAGGCAAGGAGTCAAGGCTTTTACACAGGTACTCATAACACCCCCCTCTTACTATTTTCCATCACCAATCCTTTTAACTTTTCATGCTGTTATAGCTTATCTAAACTATCTTTCCTTTTATAAAAATCTTCTTTTCTATATAAAGCTAAAACATATCACGTCAACTTTAGCCACCACATAAAAATAATATTATTATAAGAAAAAAATCTCAATAATTTAAAAAACGTTACAACTAATAATGCACTATCTTCATTACTTACCTTATCTTCATTGGTATATTTAATAAATATACTCACGATTCGACGTGCATATCAGTGAAAAATTCAGAAACAATGTTCACCCTATCTCTTAAGTTTTATCCACATGCAAGAGATTAAAAAAAACAACCCATGCATAAAATGATATATATCTTTCTTGCATGCTCTATTATTCAACATAACAATTTCGAAAAAAGTGTGGGTCGTATTCTTTATTTAATAAATTTTATTTCAGTTTTTAAAACTTTAGGAAATTTTAACCAATAAAAGAAAAATGATAAAATGTAAGAAAAAGTCGCACTCACAATGCTTCATCCTTTAATTATTCCGTACTAATACTTACTAAAAAGTATTGCATTAAATTTTTTCCACAACAAGTTTTGCTAGCTGGATAGCTATATTATTATCTCCTCTTCTGACCCGCAACGTATTATATTACAAATCCACTAAAATACAAAATTACATTATTTTGTTTCCTTGACATTGACGGCTATATTAAAGAAAGAAAAGACTAATGGAAATAACTACTACTATATATATTTTTTACATTCAAAGATAATATATAATTTAAGAAAATCAATAAGTATGCACGCCATGATATTTCTAAAATAATAAATGTTTTTAAAAACCTACCATTTTCAAAGAGTTGTATAATATAGAACACAGTGACTAAGATTTTTTCCCTTTTGCCTTAATAATGTAGTTTTACCATAATTTATAATAATCCATGTGATTTTCAGTTGAAAAAAACAATTCAATTATAGTATATCAGTCATGAAGTAGTATATCAGGAAACATTTTTCTACTTAAAATTAGTCACATGTACTGATAATCTATCTAACTATTTCACAATTAAAACTAAATTGACTTTTCAAAACTTACTTTGATTAAGCTAATTTGAAGATGTCTTATTTCAAACATCATTATATTGGTAGAATGTGAAATTTGTTCACCAATTATGTGTATTATTATTATCCAGGACCTAATAGCAGGTGGAACTGAGAGTTCTGCTGTAACAGTGGAGTGGGCAATCTCTGAGCTATTGAGAAGACCAGAGATTTTCAGGAAGGCAACAGAGGAGCTAGACAGGGTGATAGGAAGAGAAAGATGGGTTGAAGAGAAGGACATTGTGGATTTACCTTATGTTAATGCCATTGTTAAGGAAGTGATGAGGTTGCACCCTGTGGCACCAATGTTGGTGCCAAGAATGGCTAGAGAGGATTGCCAAATTGGAGGGTATGACATCCCTAAAGGGACTCAAGTGCTTGTGCATGTATGGGCTATTGGAAGAGACCCTGCAATTTGGGACAGCCCAAATGAATTCCAACCAGAGAGGTTTCTGGCTAAGGAGATTGATGTGAAAGGGCATAACTATGAGTTGTTGCCATTTGGTGCTGGGAGAAGGATGTGTCCAGGGTACCCTCTAGGGCTTAAGGTCATTCAAGCAAGTTTGGCCAACCTCTTGCATGGATTTAACTGGAGACTGCCTCAGAATGTGCAGACAGAGGATCTGAACATGGAAGAGATTTTTGGGTTGTCTACACCTAAGAAAATACCTCTGGAAACAGTTCTTCAGCCTAGGCTTCCACATCATCTTTATTCTCTCTGAGAAATGCATCTGCTTAAAGCTTTTCTCTATTAAGATCATAGGAATAAAGGGTCTTTGTGTTGTGTGACAAAAAACATTCTCTTTTCATTGCAATGTGATTGTGCAAGAGAATCATAATATATAACAAAACGTATGTAATCCTTTTTTTCATTCACTCAAGTAAACTCTATCTTTCTTTTTGCTTTTTCTTTAGTTACTATAATTTAAACATTATCACTACAATAAAATTATTAATAAGTAACTAAGTTTACAGATAAAAAATTAACTAGTCACTATATTAACTAAAATAGATGTTAATTTTGAAATTAAAAAATTATTAATATCTAATATAATTTCTATTATTAATAAAATATTAGAATCTAAATAATTGGTAGTTAAAATCTTGATAGCTAATTAGATACTAATTTAAAAACTATTTAACAATAATATAAACTAATTTAGAAACTATTTTTTTTTTAATTTCCAAAATGGTTTCTAATTTAGTTATTATAACAACTAATTATTTTTTGTTTCTAAAATTAGTTTTTATTTCATGATTTTCTTGCAGTGAATCATATAATGCTTTCCAAAATCATGCATGCATGTATACAATTATACATTTTAAGTTTTGGCTTGTTGTCTTTAGGACAATGTGTTTACCACTTTCTATATGATTAACATGCATAATAAAACAACTACATTAATACATGATTTTTTCAATTTTCATTCTTCATTACTACCTCATGCATATTGTGTTTGACAAATATAGTATTGTTATTTTTTACAGTTATCCAATGAATTAACATATAGTCTTATCAAAATAAAACTTCATTTTGAGAACTCATTTTGTTAAGAAGAATATTCAAATAAAAAATATATATATTTAGTTAATGAATTTTATTATTTGCGTATTTAAGAAATTTTATTTAATTATTTTTCTAACTTTACAAGTCTTCATAAAAATCTGAAATCCAAAGAAAAGACACTACCATCATCCTGAATTGATAAATAATTTAGGTCATAATATTTTTATTTTTGGTCAATTTTTGATGTATTCTTAAATTATTTACAAATAATTAATGTAATTTTGATTTATAATTATGATAGACTCTACCATCATTCTTAATTGATTTAATTTTAATATATTTTAGAAAATAAATTTAATTTAATATATATAATTTATTTATTATTATAATGTTATCATTTAAATATGAAATATTTAAAATATTTCCGGGATCAAGATAGTAGTTTCTTATATATGTACAATGTATACTGCATAGACAATTAATGTTTGGATCTATACACATCTAATAATAAAAAATAGAAAATTAAAATACGAGTAAAAATGTATTGGTAAATAATGAAAATCCAAAATAATTTAATATTTTTTAATATAGAGTATAGCTGTGTCAAAATTCTTGTCAAAAGATGAATAACGACAATTTTTTTATTATTTCCATTAAAAATTACTTAATACGATGAGACAAAAAGACAAAAATAACAAATAGTGGGGTGTGTGGGTTTACAAAAATGGGTGTGGATCAGGAAAAGGCCGAATAGTGAGAAAAAGATGGCAAATGCTGCCTGCACCATATCAATTCCAATATGTACCCAACATATTATCAAAATGACAAAAATGTCCTTCTAAAATGAAAAAATAACCTTAAATGAAAGGAGGGTATAAATAAAAATTACTTCCACAACCTTTTATCCGAAAATATTTCGGATTTGGATATCCAGACACATTTTTAAATTTCATAAATTTTTATCCGAAATGCATTTTCAATTTTTTCTGAATTTTTTATCTAGAGTGTATTTTTTTATTTTTGAATTATATTTATTATTCTGGATTTTTAAATTTAAAATAAGGGTAATTTTGAAAGTTTAGAAAAATGATAGGGTGTTGAGGAAGAAATTGCCAAAAAAAATTCTTAACTCTGTTCATTAAGCCAATAAAATAAAATTCTTTAAAAGTAGCTACAAACTTAGATTATACAAAAGAAAAATCATAGTATATTTTGTTAACATATTTAATTAATACCAAAGGGTTAATTATATTTGTGCTCCATTTGCAAATATCACATCAACTTTATTATCTTTAGAACACTCAATTTAGAACCAAATTCATGTAAAAAATTCTCATTAAGTAGTTCCATGCATCAAATATTCGATTTGTTGATGAAGATATTCATTCAATATTCAGTAATCAGAGCACACTTGGGTTAATTGAGGGATGCAATTAACAGAACAGTTTAAAATATCAGAATTGAAATGTGCTTCTACTTTTGCATTTACCTCTCCATTTTCTTTCTCATTTCTCAACTTCTCAAAATGTCAATTCAATTGAAAAATCTCTTACACTTAACTACATCATGAACACCAATAAAAAAACAGAGACAATGCAACACAAGTGTTTGTCTTTATGCTCCTGCTGTTTCTTGACAAATCTAACATAATGCCATCAAATTTTAATTATAATTCAATGTCCAGAAACCGTGCTAATCGAATGTAAAAGTTCAAAAGTAGCTAAAACTCAATTCATTTTATGAATAAATACAACACGTGTACTGCATCAGTACATAAAAAGTACAATCTAGAAAAGTATCTGCAGTGTGACAGGGACCAAAATCTACTGCATTTATAATTCTGATGGCTAAACAAAGGTACACCAGACGCTGGAAATAGGTGAAATTACGTGAGTAGTACTGAAAACATCAAATATATAAAGAAGAATTCATACGATAGTTTGTTTATTTTCTGCTGAATTGAGTAAGCACATGATATATGTTCTCAAAGGCATTGTATGTCTGATCTCTCAGCTAAAACAGTAGACCATAAGCTGAAATATTATCTTCCCTTCGCATCAATTAGAACAAATTTTCTAGATAGAAATATAAGCATCACTTTTTAGGCTGCTTCATAGGGTTGATTAGACTAGGAAACAGCACTGGTTCATGCTACCACCATAAACAAGCAAAATATGAAGTGATCACATGTTCTTATATGAGAAAATCAGTTTGACACTAATAACTTTATAATATTGCCCTTCACTCTATTTAAGAGTACTTTCTATGATTTGGTGCCCTTTCATATACAATTTAATCTGTCTTTTTCAATAATTATTTAGTTTTAACGGGTAAGAAGTGAGTAAATTTTTTTAATCTATTTATAATAATTTATATGAAATCAAATTTATAAATAGTTCATGGTAACATTCCTATAGTGTGTCATTCCCACTTACATAGATTTCATTATTATAACATTTTTGCTAGCTTTTGGAGTTTTTTCTTAGCCTTTTCCCAAATTAAAAATATTGCTACCTCTATAAAATGTGTTACTTCCTTTCTAACAGGCTAGATATCTAACAATATTTTTTCATAAAATATTTTAAACTATATTGTACCGGTTGAAATCGAGTGAGTCACGTCACTCGGTCTCGACGATCAATCGATTGGTCAACTACATTAAAAGCATTATTATAATAAATGACAGGTAAGGAAACACCTACGAATCAGGTCCAGAGTCTATCAAGTTTGTATGACACATAGAAAAATCAATTAACACTGATTTATTGAAGATATGATCCAAACATACCTCCTTATAAATCAAGGTTACCTCCCGAGAAATCAGATAACATTAATTTAGTACAAATATATGCTAAATACGACCCATCATTCAGATGGTCAATTACTAAATGTTACAAATAAGCCTTCTACGAGGAAGTAAGATACGCTTTCATCAGTTTACAAAACACTTTCTTAACATAGAGTACTTACTTGATCGTCGAAGAACCTTCTGCAAGTTTACGTCCGGTCAAGTGCCTGGGAACTAAGGAGAAGAAGTGTTAAAATCTGAAAAAGTGAAGTACTCAGGAACAAGCGAGCAATCAACATCTATAACAATTGTTACATTCAATCTCATATATTATCTAGACACACTTTGTTTATACAAATAGATATATTATTGTTGTTTAATGTAAATATTTCATATTTTTAAAATTCTTAATATGTGGAGGAAAAACCTCAAATAATTATTTAATTGATGTAAAAAAATATTAAAATGTAAAAGAAAATAATGGAAAAAAAATGTCAAATGTCGAGGACTTACAAAGATTTCAAGGGTTCTAGATATAACATATAAGATATAATAAATGGCTGTGTGCCTAGTTAATTCTTGGGCAATACACAAACCCCAACGTATTTAATTCTTGGGCAATACACAAACCCCAAAGCTTTGAGCTTGAAAATGATAAGAGTTTATTTTCAAGTCATTCTCATGCAGTCGATTGTAATTATCATCAAATACTAAATTATTTAATTCTTTCATTTTCAAACTTTAGCTCATCAATCAACTTCAACTATATTTTACAATTATAAAATGTCATGATATATTTGAAGTTAAATACATATGCCTCTTATCACTTTTACTCAACATTGTGATATGACGTGGTCGTTCATCTAGAAAACTTCACAAATTAAAATTATACAATGTTAAATTTAAATTAAAACATCATATATTGAACACTGTTCTTTTAACTTAACTCACTTTTAAGATTTTTAACAAAAGAAATCAACTTCAACTTATGTAAAACTCAATAAGATTATCAACTCTATTGTAACCTTAACAAAGGACTCATACAAAATATTTAGTAATTAAAAAAATTAAATTAATTGTTTATATGTTTCTTAAAAGAAAACATAAATTATCCTTCTAGTTCTTTATAGATCATACTCTAGAACTTGCATTTATATTTATTTATGTACATAATATAATCAATAATAAATTAGCACACAAAGAACAAGTATGAATTATGTATTAGTTTTTTTTTTTTTTTTTTTGTGATTTAAGAAGGTGATCTTAAGAAATGAGAATTTTAAGATGATTATTAAATATTTGAATTGTTTGTTTGGTAAAAAAAGAGAAAGAAAAAGTATAAAAAGAAATACACGTATTCCACACATTTTACCTCCCTGCTACATT
>Ga0123342_1002077_pt1 | contig 33579 bp, 18 predicted proteins | sample Turbeawhitnodule_FD_89960 | JGI IMG/M metagenome (GOLD analysis project Ga0123342, IMG submission 89960) | Root nodule microbial communities of legume samples collected from Mexico - Turtle bean Mexico white nodule | ecosystem: Host-associated > Plants > Roots > Nodule | place: Mexico: Nepantla... | reverse complement strand
TTTTTTAAAAGAAAGGATGAGTTATATTTTATTTTTTTAATTTATTTTTTTAACATTTCCTTTTAAAGTATATTTTTTTTTTTTTTTTTTTTTTTTTAGACATTTTCTTCATATACATATTTGCTGGGAAAGAGTTTAAAGGATTCTATAACTATAACTCCATTATTTCAGTTGCTCTTGCTGATTGATCTATTTATTTTAGGAAATTATTGCCTGTTAGAATCCTAGATTTGTCCGAGGTAAAAGATGTGTTCATCGTAGTTTGGTTGGAACACAAGTAGCCGCCAGCTTGGCATGTGATCAGCATTTTTTGGGTTATGATCTATAACTTAAAGAGTGTTGCCGAATGCATGGAATATTCTCTATGGATACGAGTGTGGAAGTTGATACTATATTAGCTTCTTATAGATGATTGATCTAGAATATGATACAACACAGATGCTATGAACTTGCTACTTTTTTCTTATCTATGGGGATCCAACTTTTTTAACACCCTCTGTATTATTGATTCTTATCACTTTGTGACTACTTTTATATTTGACGAGTTTCAAATCATGATTTTGCTATAAATTAGGATCTGTTTGTTTTCCGTCCTCAGTAAAAATTTTCATGGCACAGCTAAGTTCTTAATTTCTATACCACCTTTTTTTTATATTAAAATTCATATTTTCTTTTTATTCATTAAAGGAGTATATAGCCTTAATGAAGACTAATTATTACCATCTGCTCATGGTCTTCGCATCACTTCTTCATGGTGACGTTTTTCTTTATGTGATATTTAATTAAATATTATTAATGATTTTTTTTTTTTAATTTTAAAGACTTAAATATAATCCATAAGGTGCATCATCAAGAAGACGTTTTATGTGCTCGAATACAATTTGTTACAACCAGATATCATTTATTTAAAATGTGAGAGAGTATTTCAATTAAAACTATACTTGTGCAAAAGGTGCAGATTTGGTTATTTTTTATTTTTCAATTGTATAATTTGTAGAATTTCCAAACTCTAAAATTTATAATATAATTTTGTATTTAAAGTTTTAGAATTCAGAATGTTTTTTTAAATATTTTCAAAATTCTAAAAATTCAGAATAAAGAAAAAAAGTATTTTCTAAATTTGAAATTTGTATTACAAATTATAAAGTTCAAATGTAAATGTATCTCGAATATATCTTTCGAAATCTAAATTCAGAATATTTTTTGGCTTGAAAATACATCATGAACTCTAAAATTCAGAATAAATTATAGATTTTAGAATTTAAAAAGCATTTTCAAACTCAAAACATACTTTCTGAATTCTAAAATTTGAAATATAAAATTGTATTTTGAACTCTAAAATTCTGAAATTTAAAATTAAAAAAAGAATGTCAATGAAAAAATTGAAAAAAAAAAGAATAAAACTGTCATTTCATGTCTTTTATAAAGCATGAAGTTGCAGGAAGAAATTATTCATGAGAGCTTTTATGGTCTGGGATTTTCATGGTTAAAGTGAACAGTTCATTTTCTGAAAAATAAACGAATGTATTTTCTGAAACTTAAAATTATGAAAATAAAAATTTAATTTTAGACAGTAAAAACAAAACTTTTTTTTAAACTTACCTTAACAAAGAAAAGAAAATAGTGTACATAAGTGCCATATTCTTAAGCCTCTGATATCACTATATTCTAATTTCAATCTTCTAAAAGTACGTGCTGGACAAAAGACTCAATTGACTGGGTTTCAAATTCAAATCGTAAATTAGATAGAGGAATAATAAACCAAGTACTCCACTTTAACAATGAGTATCCATAACTTTAATTTTCAAAATCATTAAAATATCAATTTAATCTTAAAGTATCCTCGTTTAAGTTCTAAATTTAGAATCTAAATCAACTATTATTTTTTTAATTCAAAATCTTAAATATTACTATGAATCTTGACATCCTCCAATGTTAAGTCATTATATTTCATCACATAAAAAAATTCTAAAAGAGAATTTTTTTTTACAAAAGTACATGAATTAAATTAAACTTATGCTAAAAAAACATACAATCAAACCCCAACAAATAAAAAGTTATACACAGTGAAAATTAGAAAGTTCATAAATATTACGAAAGAAGAAATCTAAACTAGTAAAAAGAAAAAAAAATCAATATTTATAATCCCAGTAACTAACTTTTATGATTATTCTAGATAAACAAAGAATATATCAAGATAAGATCTCACTTATGATATATCATAGGATAAATCTTCAGTATTTTATTAAAGTGAGATAAAAATAAGTCTGTTGTAACCCCTAAAAACATTCTCTCCCTTAAATTAGAGTAAAATTTTCTGAGTCCTAAAATTTGACAAACCAAAAAGGAGACAGAGAATATCCTAATCTCATTTTGAATTTGTAAAGCAATCCCCATTAGTCTTACTTAATCAAGTTTAGCACATGATGAAACAATATGATTGGTTTGTAGATATGGGCATTTAAAGAGCTGCACCTTCATGTGCTTCATTCATCTCCCAGCAATGGTGTCTCATATGTGTGTCATTATTTAATTGCTATCTCAATTTTTTTCCTAATATCATATTAGTTCAGTATGGGTTTGTTCTCTGTAACTGGAACATCAACGAAAAAAAATCTAAAAGTGCAGGTCACTGAACTTTGAAATAAAAGAAATGCACACAATACTTTTCTTATTTCATTTCATGATCTATTATCACATTGAGGAAACTATTATCTCCTATTTTTTATCTCCTATTTTTTTTATCGTTCCACTTATTTTTTTCTTTCTATTAAGTAACTTACAAAAGGATTTTTTTCACAAAATTTGTGATTATTTATATAGCTATTATGGATATATTATTATTGGATAGAATAACATTTAAATTTTGATTAAGAAGAAATCACTTAATATTTACCTATCATTTAGATTTGTTAATTTTCTTCTTATATTTAATGCATCTTGCACCGAAATCTTTGAAATTTGTCGATCTAACCGGTACATTTATAATGATTAAACAAATTGAGCAAATAATTTATTTATTATTGAAGAGTTATGGTAAACAAACCAAGTCATCCCAAATAAAATAAAAAAAATAGTATACTTTATCACATGCTTTCCTTTATCGTATAAACATACACATATTCCACGGACGAAAAAGGAACAATAAAATTTAGATGCCTTTTTATCATCAAAAAAGAAAACGTGAAACAGCATCATAATTAGAACATTTTGTTCTTAGCTTAATTCAGAACCATTCGATGAATCCGGTCCCCGTGTACTAAACGACAACACACTATGGTTTACCAAAAAAAAAACAAAAAGAACAATAGAATACCGTGTATTGGAAATAGACATAAATTATAGCATTTATAATCAATGAATGTTAGACAGAAGGTAAATGTTCTTGTTTTTTTTCCCTAAACTAGCTACCTGAAAGTTAAAACATTAATTACCACTAAGTTATTAAGCTAAACTATGATAATGTTCTTCTCCTATAACTAATTTTACCTTCTCTATATCCATTTCTACGACAAGATGATAAATTTAAGACGATAAATTTAAGACTTGAATATTTACATGTCATAACATTTAACATCCTAAATTATAAAGATAAATAAAAAATAGAATTAAATATATTTTTTTCCAACAATTTTTTTTTCTAGTTTAAATTTTAAACTCCATAAATCCTTGTATTAAAAAAACTATTAGAATAAATTGTTACTAATATTTGTTTCCAAATAACAAATAATTTTTTAATATGAATTCAACGAAAAATCAGTGTGAAATATTTTAACATTCTAATATATATTAGAAGTTTGTTTATCATGTAAAAAAAATGACAAGAACATATTTTAATCGCTTTCTTACTACAAATATCAAATAGGTTTAGAGTTTTAAATAAGGAAGTAAAGGAGAATCTCGATGAATTTTTGTTGACAAATATTTGAACAACGAAGAAGCACAGAAAGCCAACACCAACAAGATAATATAGTAAAAGGAAATCTAATTAAAGTTTTTGAAAAGAAATTGAAATTTCATTAGACTTTCTCTATTGGTTCTTCATACAAATGATCTTTTTTCTTTTTCAAAATTACAAATTTGTGACCATGTTTCTTGTAAATTTATTATTAGCATATAACTTAAGGCCGACGAGACTGAAGTGTTCGCATTAGTTCAAGTCAAGGTTTGATTTTGAATCTATTATAAATCTCGTTTTAGGATGTTCTTTTTTTCTTATTGGTGCTTGGATCCAGCGACTTGTATGATGATGACTTTTTGAAATCATATGTGAGTATGTTTTTACTAATTTTGTGGTCTTGTCTGTTCTGCAGGAACATTTAGGGAGAGAGAAAAAGTTTTAAAAGTATTGTTTATATAAGGGTTAAATCATCCCTTAAGTGATTCATTTTATTTATTAATTCTTTTTCTGATAAAAAAAAACTTATGTCCATTTTAAAAGGCTTATTATGGTGTAGTCAAGATAAATATATTAGCACATATTATTGATTGTTTTGTTGATATATTAAATAAAATTGAAAACTGTCAAATTTATTTCTAATTTCGCGAAATTTAGTTTAAAACTTTACAAAAGAAATTTAATTTCTTCACTCGTTTATTATTAAAAAAAATTGTCTCCGTAGAAACAAAAGAAGACATTAACTTTTGTTGGAAATAAAACTAAAATTTAAAATATACCTTATCAAATTAAAAAAAAAAATAGTTGACAAACCCATGCTTATATCGTTGTAGTTGTTTCATTCAAAAGTTTTATCTATTTGGTGTTGTGATGTAAAGCCTGTGAAAGTTTAAGAAAGTTAACTTTTAAGAAATATTTACTAAGAGAACATGATTTTATCCAGTAGCGACTATGGGAATTACTCATTGCGACAACCTTTTTCAACTTTTGAAACGTGTTCCATGAAAAGTTCTGAAAAGGTTCTGTTGGAAGAAAAAAAGAGCATACATAGCGTACAGTTGGAAAAAATTTATACATACATTTTTTTATTACATAACTTTACGGTCACCGGAAAGTCAAATATGATATCATGAAATCAATAATGTAATGACTAAATAAAAAAAATATTATACAAATAATAGTTCAATAGTTTATAGTTTTTGTAATTAAAAGGTACAAATTATTGCATACCCCATGGAAAATATGGTCATGGTGATGTAAAGATTGTTTTGAAGTTAAAACTTAGGAGAAACTGTTTTTGGCATAATCATTTCATCCGCATTATTTTAATGAACATTTATTTTGTCTAGAAAAAAAAATCTAAAAAACAACAACTAAAGGTTCACAACATTGGGAGGTTCTGACTTTAGTCAAATTGATTCAGTGGTAGCAGGTCGATATAATTGTTAATTTGATTTCTACATCAACATTAAAATTGCGGGTTAATTTGATCTGAGGGAATAATTATTTAGTGATTTAAATGAACTGAACTTAACTTCATCATGATGTAAGTGAAATTAATTTAAATTAAACTACTTTAAATTGTTTGACTTATTATTAAAGTACATCATAGATCCTAAATTTTAAACTAAATAAGTTGTAATCAAGTTTAGTTTAAACATTCATGTTTACAATGTTTACAAGCAATTTAGTCATTAAAACTAAATTAATATACCAGAATTTTTAAAATGCTTCACCCTTTTTATACAACCACTTGAATATCAATTTTATTTAGTTCAAATAATTTTTTTAACAACCCTAACAACAATACAGTGTTTGTCGGAGTTAGATAATAAACATGAAATATTTCCTTAATTGTGCATAAACAAGTAATTTAATTCAACAAATTAATAATAAAAAAGCAAACATCAATATCAAATGTCCAAAGTTATATGCTTCCATATTTGTAATAATATTAAAAAATATTAATAATTATTTTAATATCATAAAAGATTTAGTTCATACATTTTTAAGACTAACACTTAAAAAATAATCTAAATAATCAAATGATAATTCTTAAATTGCATTTGTAAATCGTTGTCTCTGTTATGTTCATACAATAATTATATATATCGTCTAGTTTTTGTTGTTTAAAATAGAAAAGATATATCATCCTTTATAAATATTCGTATTTATATTCATATTATGTGTACATTTAAGTTATATTTAGAATTGTTATAAATTTTATATAATCCTTTATTTAGTTTATAGTGTGGATTTTTTGGAGTGCTAATAAAAATACTATATAAATTAGTAGCTGACTATACTAATAAATAAAAACAAGTAGCACTATAAGATTCATACACTTTTATTAAATAATGTGTCTCTGTGAACATACGTATCAGACACTTATCAGTAAAGTATTCAATTCAAAAAATATTTGTTGGATTACTGATAAATCTAATACGGCTCTAATATAATTTTAAAAAAAAATACAATAAATTTTTAAAAACTCAAATTTATTATATAAATTTGTATTACGATTATAAAAAATAAGAAATAAATTCTTTTGAACTAATCATAAAAAATATTTTTCTACTCTAAATTTTTTTAAAAAATATACCTATAAATATTTATTATCAATTTATATAATTTATAATTATATAATATATAAATTCATGAATTCGTATTGAAGTTATAAGTATTTTAATGTAAGTCTCTGCATTTGTATCTGCGCAATATAATTAGCACATCATAATCAGTCTTATATTTAAAGTAAATTTTAAAAATTAATAATTATAATAAATGATTTGTGATATTTTCCAAGTTTCTCGTCGACCCAAATAATTATTAGTTGCGTCTTAAAAGTTGTAAGAAATTCTCCATTTGTGTCAATTTATTAGCCATTCAACCATCTCTTATAAATTCAATTAAAAAGTTGTTTAAAAAATATAAAATATTATTTTAATTAGAGTCTTTTATATATAAAATATTCTAATTAAAAAAATTTAAAATTTATATTAATATAACTATTTTATTTATAATTGCTAACTAACTCTATTAAATATGTCTAAAACATATTCATATGAAAAATAAGTATAGGTAATCATACACCACTAAGTATGATTATTTTCCCAATGGAAGACAAATTTTAAGTGGCCCTCGACCACCTTAGCTGATTTATTTATGCATGCCACAAATAAAGTTGTTAGCCACAGTGCCCAAAACTAACCTAATTTTTTTAACCTCTTTTTAGAGCAAATCCTTCCTAATCCTCCCAAGAATCCAAATGAAGATATCATGCTCCACCTTGGATAATTTTTTGTATTATTATTCAACATTTATATGTATATTATGTGAAATGAAATTAAAAAGATATTAACTTCAAATTAACTAGTATTTTAATGGTATATTCTTATAACATCCCTAATAAATATTACTTAGGAGAGATTATAAATAAAACATTAAATATAAGTAACTTGGATGAAAAATTATTTAAATTGAAAAAAATGGCTTATATAAACAACTTTCTTTAATTTATAAGCAAATTTTATTGAAAATGTTGTATTTTTTCATTTCTTCCATTTTATTAAGCTAATAGTAAGGTTTTGCTACTTCATACATGTCAAATTTATTTAAAAAATAATTTTTTTAGTTGTAACATCCTATTTTTTATCCATGTATAATAAAATAAAAGTAAAACAAGAATTATCTACTTAACATATGAATATGTACAACTATCTCATAATTGTATCACATCCTCCGACTCCTCGCTGAGGAGCTCTATTACCTGCAATGTCATATGCTCCCGTGTACAACACGATCATTACTGATAAAGAAACAAACACAAACAAATAACAGGATAAGCTAGCTATATAAAAATTTCTATATAATTTCAATTTCAAATTAATAAACATAATTTATCAAGTCTCATACAATTTCTTAAACCATCAAGTGTCTATTAAAATTTATAATTTATTTTTCACATGTCTGACTTCTATTAACTCACAACACATAAACACTTGACTCTACTTTTGAAAGACTCGTGCATTGACTTAGATTTAGAGATCTGCACTTATCCTATTATATCACTATGAAATCCATACATTTATGCGAATAAATAATTTCAACATCATCTCTCTCCTAGTATGATAGTGTTAACTCATATAACAGGTCAAACTAGTTATCTTTCAAACAACTTACCCATTTCATCTATATGATTCCATTATCTTAGGAGAGTCAGAACATCCCTAGTCAATGCACATCTTAAACTAGGGATGACAATGCGAGACGGGTCATGTGAGCCGACCCGCAACCCGCTACCAAAAAGTGCGGAACAAACTCACTAATCTACCTTGCTGACTTACTTAGGCACGCCCCACATAACCAGCAGCCTGCGCGGGCCAACCCCATTCACTTATTATTGTAGTGTGACATTTTTTTATTTTATTTTAAAAAAATTGAATTTAATGTATTACAAAAAAGAATGTTTTATTTTAATCATTTAAAGGAGTTAGTTTTTGTTTTTGATTAGCAATAAAAAAAGAACACTTTAGGGGTGATCTAACCCATGTACAAAATCGCACAAAAACGAACAACTCCTCATTCCAAAAGTTTGCCGCTAACTTTCTAATAGAACAAATATTGTTTGACCAACTTAAATAAATCACTTATGTTTAATCTAATACATACAAACCAGGGAATTCATACACCATTCAGACAAGGAAAAACAAGCAGAAGGACTTTAGAGGTTACCCATGACCAGACCTTTAATTATGCCATGAAGTTAGTATGAAGAGTGACAGTGGATTTAGTTTTTTTAAGTAAAATCTTATATTTAAAATTTGTTAATAAAAAGATAATATAAAGAAGAAATTTCAATAGGATAATTAAAAAATTAGTCATATTCATTAAAATATTTTGTAGCAAAACTTTGATAAGATATTCTTATACATTTACATACATATATAGGAAAAATATATGCAAAACAAAACTTTAATTATTTTTAATCAAGCCTTCTAACAACCATCATACTTGAATTTATATTTTCATCTTAATCGAATGAATTGAAATAGGAATAAAATTTTTATTTTTTAGTAGTAGGAATAATTTTTTTTGTAATTAATGAAATTTTAATTTTTGATTTTTTTTCTTATGCAGGCTAGCCCGCAGGCCCGTTGGTGACTTCTTATGCAGGATAGGTCAGTGAAATGAGTTTGCACTACTTGCGCGGGACGAGCCAACCCGACTCGCATTTTGAGGGTCAAATGCGGGGCGAGCCTATGCGAGGTGGGCCAGCCTGCATCGCCACCCATATCCTAAACAATCTTAACACGGTATTTTCTTTCCTAATAATAACATATCTTGATTAAAATTCATATTCTGAATCTCACAATATCCAACATCAAACAATCAAATCATACCGAAGTTTAGAATTTCCAAAACACACAACAATTAATTTATTAATCATATAAATGTCTACTTAAAGAGATTTTCAATTAAATATACATTAAATAAAAGTTTACATAATTTATAAGTAAAAATATACATAAATAAATAAACCAACATTTTAAAAGCAAATATAAACTTTCAGTTTTTTTTTGTTTTTGTTTTTGTTTTTTGAGAGTCTAGCTTGAGCAAGATTCAATTAAAAGCACCCAAAATTTCTATTGAAAACTTATAGATAGATGATGGTTCTTTTGAAATAAAACCTGAATAGCTAGATTTTCTATTTATATGTTCTTTTCATTTCATTAATAAAATATTCAAGTGTCATTTTAAATATATCATTTATACTCTAAGACAATTTCTGAGATAATTTCTAGATCCTTACAATATTTTGTAAAAATTACAAGGATATGTAAATCTTATATTTCCTTAAGAGTTGATAGATTTTATATTCACAATGTTGTGTTGCAGATTCTTTATTATGGTTCACAATACTTTCAAAATTAACTAAAAGAAGTCATTTTCATGTTTAATAAATTTAAGTTATGAAAGAGTGTTAATACTTTTCCACTCAGACAAAACCTAAAAAAAAATGAACAAGTAACAATGTCATTGCACATTAAACACTAAGTCTATTGAATAAAATATAAAAACATAAGGAGTATTCATGCTTTTACAACAAATGACAAAAAAAAGAATTTTTTTTATTATTTTGCATTTATGCATTCTGGCATAAGTATTAAATAATTTCTAAGATCTACTTCTTATAAGTCTAACAAAATAATTGCATTCACATCTACTTCACCTTGAATTGTTACTACTTTTTTTTGGAATTACTACTCACAATCAATATCCAATAAATATAACCAAAGCAAACATGCCCCTATTAATGAGTTTTGTGAAAACATATGCGATATTCTTCTTGTGTGATTTTCTTCACTTTAATCCTCTCGTTTATGTAAAGGAAGTGGCATCTTACCCCTTTAAACATGATCCTTAACCAAACATATTACATGCAAACTATGGCACAAGACTTGTCTTCACCTAAGCATACCCCAAACAACCCATAAGACCTTTCAATCATATCTTCTCTTTATCCGCATCTGTCAGGGCCAAATACTCCACCCTTGGAGTCAACAAATTAGTTTTTCAACTAAATAGATAGATACGTGCAAATTGTGAATATTTATTTCTCCTATTTAATGTTTATTCGTACCTTAAATAAATAAAAAAAGACAAATTACCATGTTTAAAAATCATATTATAAAATTTTAGACGAATAGTAAAATGACTTGTATTCTTATATATTTCAAAAACACATGTGACGTTAATCTTAACATATTTTAGCGACATGTTAAATAATTTTAAAGTAGTATAACTTTATAAATATAATATATGCGGCAATATTTTTCAAACCAACAATAGACTTTGCAATATAATTATCTATTAATTTTATTTAATAGATAAGAAAATGTTTACGTATTTTACTTAATAATTATAGAAATACAAATTGATGAAATTTAAAGGAAAAAAACATTATTAAACTAGGAAAGTTTTATATTTGAACTAGATCCCTGCACGTGTATGCGTAATAAAACATAATTACTGAAAAACATAAAGTTAATTCAAAATCACATACAAATTAATCGGGGCTGGCTGATTACTTGGCTCAATTATTGAGATGAATAGTAGCATCACATGATTCATATTCCACGTTCCCAGCAACAGGTTGGCACGTATATGATAATAGATCTTCTTGTGTCTCCCCTATGATTAAATAAATACATTTCACATCAATATTCAATTTTAAAAGATATGATTAAAAATTGCCAGCGTTCTCATCCACCAACACCATAACAAATTGGGAAAATTCAATTTATGAGATAAAATTATACAATTTGTCTCATAAGAAAAGGCCAATATGAAAATAGTAATCAATAATTGATGTGATGAAAAAGATTAATAAGGCATAAACAAATTATAAGGCCGCTGATAGATTGTCCGCACGTGCTTCAATTTTTTTTCCTTTGTTTATAGCCAGTTGAAGAATTGAGAAGGTGAGGACCAGTAGGCTATAAAGATTGAACAAAGTTAACTCAAATTTCGCATTGAGTAGAAGGGGAAAAGCTTTGAATAGGGAAAGGACAGTTCAGTGTGAGTGTTGTGCTATTTTTGTTTCCAAGACCCAATCATGATGGAGGAATCAAATAAACCAATGGATGAAGCTTCAGCACCCAGCTGGTTATCTGATTTGGTAAGATAATTGATTTAGATTTTCCAATCATGAAAAATGCACAAATGGATGGTTACAAATTCTTTAACACACTTTGTGTTGCTTTCTTTTGTTTTTGTTTTTGTTTTTGGTGACAGGACATGGATGATTACAATTTGTTTCCAGATGAGTGTGCCATGAACTTGAACTTGTTTGATGACCAAGAGTTTCTACCACAAGACATTGTGAATGCCCTTGAAAAACAGACACAGACCCTGCAGCAATCTCTGTCTTCGGAGTGCCCTTCCAAAACTGTGAGCAACTCCTCCACCGATGATGCCAGTTTTGACTTTGAGAGACCAGCCAAGTTACTGAAAACGACAAGCAGTAGTTGCTGTAACTCTGACTCATCCACCATCACCAATAACCTCTCACCGAAACTTTCCCCATCCACATCCTTCTCCTCCTTTCAGTCTCAGATTCTCTCTTTTGACAACTCCAACTCCTCCCCTCCCAACAACACCACCCAGTTTTACGGCTTTGACTTAAACCCAACTCAGAACGAAATGGTGTCAGTGTCAGTGCCCCAACCGACAAAATCACGGTTACCTAATCAAACCCCAAAATGGTCCTCAAAAAATCAGAACTTTGAAACAAAACCCTCATCACATGCTAAGAGATCTCCAGCTCACGCTCAGGATCACATCATGGCCGAGAGAAAACGAAGAGAGAAGCTCAGCCAGAGCTTCATTGCTCTTGCAGCTCTTGTTCCTGGCCTAAAAAAGGTAAATGACTAAATATCACACCGTTATGCTAGCCCTAATCTATTATGATTCATTTTCGTAAATGTTTAGGAAAATGGTAGATTAGGAATCAATAGTAGAAAATCATAATTAGAAATTGTAACAATACACTAGATTATCTGTTTGATCATAGAATTGATTCTAAAATTTACTTAGTTTTAAGCAATTTTAAGTAGCTTTTACAATGGATTACAAATTCTAGACTAAAAATCCAGCTTTATCCTGACACACTTGCCTAAAAGATAAATAACTCATCAAAGCACTGGCTTGGTTACTATACTAACTAAACGTACGTGTCGAAAATATCTTGATCCACCCAGATGGATAAGGCTTCTGTGTTAGGGGACGCTATCAAATATGTGAAAGATCTTAAAGAGCGTTTGGCAGTGCTTGAAGAGCAGAGCAAGAAAACAAGGGGAGAATCGGTGGTGGTCCTGAACAAGCCAGACCTCTCAGGCGATGATGACTCTTCTTCATGTGATGAGAGCATTGATGCTGATAGTGTCAGTGACTCACTGTTTGAACTGGAATCAAGAGTGTCAGGGAAGGAGATGCTGCTTCGGATCCACTGCCGGAAGCAAAAGGGTCTTCTCGTCAAATTACTGGCGGAGATTCAAAAAAATAACCTCTTCGTTATTAATAGCAGTATCTTACCATTCGGTGATTCTATCATTGACATTACCGTAGTTGCTCAGGTAGAAGGACAATCCTTACCTTAATAATAATACTATACATTATTTTTATTATTAGCTCTTGTCATTTTGTGGCCCCCTTAATTGCTTGAGTAATGCCGGTAAATATGATAAGATTATAGTGTATTCTTTTTCTCTTTTCAATGTTGAATCTGTGCCAACTTGAAGTACAATTAGTTTGATTGTAGTTGAATGGTGATGGTTTTGCAGATGGGAGAAAATTACAATTTGACCACGAAGGGACTTGTGAAGAACCTACGCGTGGCGGCACATAAGATTATGTCGTAACATAAACGTGGCTCGAGTATGTGGATGATATATGACAAGGATTGAAACTCTGAATCACAATTAGTGCACCAACCATGAAATAAATAATCCTGAAATGGAAGACTTTCTGTTCAAGTGTGATATCTACTCCACCTAGCTTGCAGTGTTCCTGTGTTCCCCGAAATGCAGTTTGATCGATCCATTTTTCGAGTTGTGCTTTTTGGTTTCTCAGGCCTTCAGTGTGTGCCTGCTTGACAAGAAAAGAAAAAAGAGTAAATTGAATAATTTTGTGGAGATATGAGGAATGAATTCAATCTGACACGGCTTTGAGCTTAATTAGAGATAAGAAGTTGGATTAGTGATGACTTATGACATTGACAGCTTTTGAGTTTAATGTACAATTTGTTCTTTTTAATCTTTAATCATGCTTGAAAGATGCAAAACTCTCACTCTTTTTTTTAAGCCTTTGTTTGTTTCAATAGAAGTTGAGTAGAGGAACCAACACTTATGCCTGCTATATGTTTATACAATGGACAATGATATCAATAATCGTGAAAATTTTACATTCCTCTCTTCCAACCATTTTTATTAATTTGGTTTATATATTAATTAAATAACTCAATTCAGTATTTTATCATGCTTGATGATACGAATATACTCCTGATAATCCCAACCGGTAACGACAGATGTTGTGAAGGAGAAAAAGAATAAAAAAAAAATCAAATTTATATCAATAAAGATGGATTTTGTTATAACTGATAAAAAAAAGTATTATTATAATGTTAATAATCAACCGCCACTTGTCAGTGTTGGTTGGAGTAAAACTTTTCTTGAATTCTTAAATAAAATTCCATTGTTCGAATCTCATGAATATGAAAAAAATCCAATTAGAAAGAGAAATTTCATAATAGTATTATGATAATAAAAAAATGTAAAACATATTAATAATGATATAAATAGAAAGGTTACTTATTTTGTCCTAGACACATTACTGTTAACGAAACAAACATTCATTTTATACCATTTCTCTACCGTATTTGATATTATTAAACCAAGGCAAATAATAAAAAATAGCAAATAGCATTATGGTTTATTCTCTTCCAGCAGGTTATAAATTATTAGCAGCTCTCACAAAAGAAATAAAGAAATTGTAAGATGAATGTAAAGATAACGTGTGAGTGTCAGTAGAATTTTATTTTTATTTTGCAGTTATCGATGGGGTGATCATAGTTGCCCGTAGTGATAAGTTACATCCTCCCCACCATGTTGTACTGATACCCTTATAATTTAAACTTTGGAATTCACGCTTCTCATCTCTCTCTGGAACTCAGTAGCATTGTTCCCACTCAACATATCACGAATTTCAATACCAAAACGATTCAATATTCCAGATTTCATATCCTGGTTGGTTCCTTTCTAGCCAGTTTTCTACGGAATACTAGCAGTTTTTCTAATCATCAACGTAAATATTTGGCCATGGTGCCCAATTCAAGGCATTTGCAATCGGAGTTAGGTGACAGGGGTACTTCAATAAATATGGTTTGGTATGACTTTCTTCATTGCCCTAAATTTGTTTTTTCTACTAATACAGATATTTTATGAGGTTGTAAAAGTTATATCAACCTAATACTATTTTGTTATAAAAAATAAAATCCTCATTATTTTTAATTAAATTTATGTTATTTTGACGATTTTATTTTTATATAATGAGAATCGTATCAGTTTACCTCGAGTTCTTCTTCGTAATAGATAGAATCGTGTCAAATGTATCAAATTAAATAGTGTAGTAATATTTTGAAAAGTAACTCCAATATTTTAGTAAGAAGGGACAAAGCATGTGGGTAAAAAAACCCACCAAATTTCAGTCTGTAAATTTAATCATCTACTAAACAGGAAAAACTTTGACTATTTCGTCCAAATCCAACAGTGAGAAGAGACTTTAATCTTTGTCTGAACAACAAATACTTTGTCGACTTCTGGCTTCAACTTTCAATGTCGTTTGAGTTTCTTGTATATCATATAATCATCATATAAATCGAAAGGTCAGGATCTCACCCCGCTTGATTTTATTGTCTTAGATCCCATTATAATCTCGCCAAATCTTTGTGAATCTTAAACGGGATGGTAAATCACGTGGCCTCACGTGACATTTTTTATAGACCATAAAGAAAAATAACTCATGTTTCAACCGTTGGAATCTTGGGCACATTAAGTTTTCATATGTTGAAAAATGTTCGTTTGGAGCTAAGAAAATGTTGGAACATTTAAACAATTCGACCACTTTTCCTTTATTGTAATGTGAGAACAGTATTAAAAATGCACATATATGCTTTCAATCCATAAATTTTTTTATGGCAGTCTTCTTTGTTGTTAGATGGTCCTAACGTAATTGAGTTTTTCTTCATTTTTTTCTGGAGGAGGTCAAACCGTACTATTATGTCAAAACTATGGGATCGACAATGGATTTCTTACAATTTTAAAACGATGCTTGTAATGATCAAGAAAGACTTTAATTAAATTACATCAAATTTCATATCAAAGTTAATCTCTAATGTTTATAGAGTATATTGGAATAACATACACTAAAAAAACTTACACTAACGGTTTGTCGTTCGACTAGTTATTGTTGATGAAAGAAAATAATTTAATATAAGATAAATTATGAATATAAAATATTGTAAAATTGCATAGAGTTATATAGTAGTATAACGATATGGAATCAGTCTGATGCACTGATGGTATATCTAAAAAGATTGTCTATGAACATTTTTTATGAGCGATTTGAGAAAACAAATCCTTGCTTAAATATTATGTTGAGTTTGAAACGTAATCACGAAAACTGATGCATCGACATTATGAAAATTAGAAAAAAAAAATATAAGAAAAATGAGGTATTGATGGGAAAACGCGTTATTTAGACCAGAATTGAACAAAGGAGGCATAACAATTTTAATAAAACACTACTTGTATTGTACCATCCTCTTTTCCTGCGATGTGAGATGCAGGCCACATAACATTTCACACCCTTTAACTTATAATGTAATGTTGTGTTAAGATGTTAATATTATTTTATATTTAAAGAATTTATTTTAGTTACAAATAATGAGAATAACTCACAGGTTACGCGCGCACACCACACAATTCTTTCTATTAAATTTTGTTGATTAATCTTTGTCCAAATTCATCTTATTAAGCATGCATTTCTATTACATGTACGATTTCAACTAAAATTAATATCTTCAAAATCATTTTATTAAATATTCTTGAACTAATGATAAATTTCCCCTTTGAATATTTAATCTAATTACATATCTATTACTATTTTTTTTATATAAGACTTTATATGCAAAACAACACATTAAAAAATAAAATAAAAAACATTAAAAACATAAGACTCAATAGAATTAAAACTAACTATCCAATATGTGAAGACTAAATGGACACCATTTGAATATGTTACGTATATATTATGCTCATTTTAAGTAAGTTACGTATTATGCTCATTTTAGTTTTCTTATTTTAATGTATATTTTTGTGTCATTATAATGTCGCTATAAGTTATCATAACTATTTTTTATATTAATTAAATTAAAAGTATAATTAGAAAAAAAATCTTAAAATTTTAAAATGATAAATAAAAAACGTAATTTTGTTAAAAAATCTAAGAAGTAAAAAAACATAATTAATAAATAATAATTTACAATAAATATGTAAGAAAAAAAATGAAAGAATTGGTAGTTAGAGTGAGAAATGGATTTGTATGGGAGTGAATATCAATAAAATACTTATTCTTTTCTATTTATATTTGAACTTATTTGGAAAAACATTAAGTGTAAACAATTTAAGTTTTAATAATATTTTAGTGAATACTGGGTAAAGTTTGGTGGGTAGTGGTTTATTTACTACCACCCAACCACCACCTACCAAAAAAGATGGTAGATAAAATAAATAGTCGACAAGACAATATAGTTAGTGACTAAATTTAAAAGCAGTAGTCGATAGTGTCGATACTAATTAATAACATCTCATCTATCATTTTACTTGTTTTTTAGCAGCACTTCATTAGCCACTAATATGTACAATCGCTAGTTTAGTCTTTTAATGTCATAAAATTAATTATGACACCATCTAATTCAATTTCTAAATGATCATAACCACCAAATTGTTAATGACAATTTTACTTTTTTATTTTATTCCATTTTCAAAAACTGATTTAGAAATAAAGATTCACAATTTTAAGCACAGATAAGTGCACAACCGAATCATGCAATCCGTGAACATGGTGGATTTGTCTCCTTAAGCTCTTTTTTTTGTTTTTTGTTTTCACTCAGAATATCCCACTCATGTAAAAGAACTATTTTCTAAAATGTTGCAACAAAACACATGACTACCATTTCCAAGCTTAAGCAAATAGTGTAATATAAATTCATAAGTATCAATAATAAAATAGGGGTCTACAGATAAATTTCAAATGAAGGCATGTTATAAAAATAAATTGAAAGTGAAATATAGCTTTCGTATATTAAATTGAATTATATATCTTAATTCTTGGAATAATGACTAATAGGTGATCCACAGTCTGCTGATACAGTAGAGCACTTTAGACGATATAAATATACTGCCATTTTTTATTAAAAAATTATCAACTTGGTATATTATAATCTAAAACTTAACTAAGATAAATATAAAGAAAATAAATAAATAAATACACTATGCTAGTATAATTTTATCAAATTAGTATATTTTTATTAAAGTATATTTTTGCAAAAACTCGATTAAAATTTATTTCACATTTATAATATATATATATATATTAAATACAAATCATTTTATTGCCTTATTATTTTATTTTATTTTAATAAAATTGATAAAAATATGTAAAATTTGAATTTAACAATTAGATTGAAGAAAATTATTTTCTATATAAAACTATGATGATATTTGTAAAATGTCTTTTTTATCATTAACAAGTTTGACATTGAGTTACTGATATAATTATCAACGAGTTATGGATTATGGATTATGCTTTGCAATTATTAATTAATGGAAATTGATTTTCACTAACTTCTTTTCTCAATTTTCAGATTCTTTCATTAAAACCTTAATTGCTAATTAGATACCAATTTAGAAACTATTTAACAATAAGTGAAATAATCTCTAATTTAGTCACTATAGCAACTAATTATTTTTTGTTTCTAAAATTAATTTTTATTTCATGATTTTCTTGTAGTGTTTGTAGTGAAAATAAAAGAAAATTTTGAAGGAAGTTTTTTTAGGCCTTGAATGAAATTTATAGCTTAAATGAGAATGATTGGTTTGAGTAAAAATTTTCTCATTTGAGTGAAAATGAGACTGAGAGGGCTAAATCTTCAAAGTGATTTTCATTTGAGCGAGAACAAAATTGAAAAACAAGTTAAAAGCATGAATATTTTTGCTTGACCGAGAATTTTTCGACTGAGCTATAATATCAACAAATCATTCTCAATAGTAAACTTAAATACATTTTCAAATATCTATTCACAATTATTTCAATGCTACCACTTCTAAACAATTCTAAATAATTAATGCAAACTATTATTTGCTCGAGTATCTTTCTTCAATCAATTCCATACACTTAAAATCATTCAAATTCAATTTAACCAACTCTACACTTAAACATGCATAATACAATTCTTAGATTAATTTATTATCTAAATCATATACTCTAAGCTCTATTCAAACATATATAACTTCCCTTACTTGAAATTATTTATTCTAATAGAAATTTCAACTCCAGGAGGAGATCAACTCTAGAATCGAAGGACCTAAAGTATCACTACTAGAAAATCATTAATTAGAAACCAATTTTAGAAACAAAAAATAATTAGTTACTATATTGACAAAATTAGATACTATTTTAAAGAATAAAAAAAAATTTGGTATCTAAATTAATCTCTATTATTGATAAATAATTTATAAATTGGTATCTATTTAGATACCAACTTTATAATCTAAATAATTGGTAGCTAAAACTTAGGTAACTAATTATATACCAATTTAGAAAGTATTTATCAATAATAAAAATTAATTTAGATACCAATAATTTTTTTAGTTTATAAAATAATATTTAATTTAGTGACTATAGAAACTAATTATTTTTTATTTCTAAAATTAGTTTTTATTTAATGATTTTCTTGTAGTATATGTTATTCAAACATTACCAAATTTCAATCTAAAGGTAAAACAAGTTGAGAGAAACAATTTTCTCTTAACTATCTGCCATCTAGATTAATGGTTAAACATAAGAAAAATAAAAGAATGAGAGATCTTTAGAATAAAAATTAATTTATACTTAAAAAAAATCGTTATATTTGAAACACCTTAAAACATATTTTAAGTCAATTAAAAATTACTAATAATATTATCTAAATTAAATTAAGATTTAAACTTAATGCTATTCTGTTTATAAATATGTTTTGCTGATTAACTATAATACTATATCAAACACACTTTTAACGAATAAAATGTGAAGATGGAAAATTGGATTCATATTTCAATTACTTTTATTATTGTTATTAGTTTTCAATTTGAAAATTTACATTTAACAGTACAATTTACAAAAAAAATCACATCAACACTTATAATTTAATTATAAAAATATTATATTTGTATTTAGAGATACTAACGAATTATAGTGAAAAAGTAATAGATAAAAAAATTATAAATGATTTTTATATATAAAGATAAGAAAATACATTATGAATTAAAGTATTAACTTAAAAATAATCTTACAATTTTAATTTAAAATATTTTATGCAGTTCTTCATGTTAGTTATATCAACACTAAATATTAAAAAAAAATAAAAAATTCAAGATTAAAAATATATATATTAAAAATTAATAGACAAAATATTTGTTAGGATATAAAATACATTTAAATCAATTAAAGTAAATTATGGGATGTTATAAACTATTTTCAATCGTCATAACTTTTGAAAATAACATACAACTTTTTTTAAAGAACACATACAACTTAAACTATAAGAGTTTGATTATACTTTATCTTTGAGTTCGAAAATTGTTTATTCCATAAATCTTTATCTAATCTGCTTATCTAAACAGCTGAAAGCAAGACGATTTTTCTCTTACGGCATATATCGAGAAGTGGTCATGATTTGTTTTTGTATACATAAAATATAACAGGCTCGAATCTTAACGTAACTTTACCTTTATATTAATTTGTTTAAGTAAACTTCATATTCACTAAGTTACAGCTACTAACTCTCCTATACACTATTTTTTTTTTTTTTGCCTTTTGTGTTTTTTTGTGTTTTTGGATTGAGAAAGAGATTTGTGAGGGGAGGGAATAAATTTGTGGAGATTAGAGAGAATTCGTGAATTTATTTTGATTGTTTGGATTGATGGATGATAGACTGAATGATTTATTAAAATTTGTGAATGTTGTGATAGTTAAGACTAAATTTAGAAATTATTTTAAAGATATAAAATATAAGTTTATAAATTTATCTTTGTTATTAAAAAAATATTTAAATAATAAATTATGATATATATATATATATTGTCTAAATTTGAATTAATTAAATCTTTTTAATATATAATATACCTAATTACTTTTATTTTATAATAAAAAATAAAAAATATAATAGAAAATATTTTTTGTTAAATTAAAATAAATTTATTAAATATATTAAAAATTATAAAAATAGTATTTATTATAATATATATTTATATTTTATATAATTATATATGTATTTTGTTGGTATTATAATTTTATTTTATCATTTTCTTATTTATAATTATTTTTTGTTAATAGTATAATTAAATATTTTTAATATTATTAAATAAATTAATGTAATATTTAATTTTGTATATTATAATTAAATACATACAAAAAAATATTTAAATAAAATAATAATTTTACATAAAATGAGCACAATTCTCTACATTTATGTCAAGATTAAAAAATACTTTTACTCTCTCCTTTTTCCATTCACTAAGTCTCAAAACCCCTGGAAAATAAAAACACTTAGTCCCTTCCCGTACCTAGAACAAACACATTACTCCAACAACTTCAGTAATTTAATAATGTTCATGATCAGAATTTTACCTTTAATTTTTTGTTTTTTCAAAACAATGTGTTCCCCTCTGTTTTAGGAGCAGGGAGCCAACTTCTCAACAGAAAGTAAAGCACTATTCAAGTTTAATCAATATTGTATTAGTACAATTTTGTTCCTGTTTCTAATATTTGGACATTACAATTGGTTACTTGGTATTATTATTTTTTTGCTATGATTAGATTAGCACTTTTTTTCCTTTTGAATTGGAAACGGTGCGTGTCATTAATTGTGGTCATCCAAATACAACTAGGGTGTATTTTGAACTGGGTGATTGGGTAACTATGAAGACTATATCTTAGTAAGGTGTTTTTATTTATTTATCTTTTTATCAGCAAAATTTTATCATGATGGATGTTCAAGAATTTGCATGATCCTAATTCTCTTTTTTATTAATTTAATTAGTTTTGTATTATCACCACTACAAGAAAATCATCTAATAGAAATCAATCTTTAGATACCAAAATAATTAGTTATAATATTAACTAAATTAGAGATCATTTTAGAGACTAAATAAATTTTTTGTTTCTAAATTAGTTTCTATTATTGTTAAATGGTTTCTAAATTGATATCTAATTAACAATCAAAGTTTTTGCTATCAAATTTAGAAACTAAATAATTGGTAGTTAAAATCTTGGTTATTAATTATATACCAATTTAGAAACCAATTAACAATAATAGAAATTAATTTAAAAATTAAAAATTTATTTAGTTTCTAAAATGTCTTTAATTTAATTACTATTGTAACTAATTATTTTAATATCTAAAAATTAGTTTCTATTAGATGATTTTCTTTGTATTAGTGTAATTTTTCTAAGAAAGAGTGTAACAAATGTAAACCACATTCAATTTAAGAATAAGATGTGGAGTTGTTTTGTCCATTACTAGATTTCCTCACACCTAAGCTAAATCTTCCAAACCATTAATATAATCTTTTATACAAATGCAAAGATACACAAGGCATGTGGACTTCTTAGTGAAGTTCCAATGAAGATCAATTTAAATTGTAGTTGAAGAAAGTAATATTTAAGTTGTATTCAACTTTGTAATTAGGTGTAGTAACTTTTAATAAGTATTTTCTTCTGTACTCTATGCATCCATCTATTCTATGTTTAATGAATAAAACTGTTCATAGAACTCATAACTTACAAAAAACCTTACAAATTTGACCTTTTGAACTGCAGTTTTTTAACAGAATTTGTTTAACCCACACGGTTAAAAAAGTTTTATATGCAGGATTTCCATGTTCATGCAATTTTTTTATAATTTAATATAAAATATAATAATACTACATAAGGGTTATAAACTAAGTAATATATATATATATATGAAATTTAAATAATTTTGTGTGGATTAGTAATTGTTAAATAATTATAATACTTTGTACAAAATCACATATTTATTTAGAAAATATTTTTAAAGTTATTTAATGAAGACATATTTTTTATTAGACAATTTATAATTAAATTTTTGAAATATTCAAAATTTACATTCTAAAATAATATTTTATGTTTTTTTATTTATTTTTATCAAATAAGGACTAACCCACAAAAGAGGGACATATTTGATAAGAATGAAACCAGTTAAAATGTAGGCTTTTACGTAACAGGTTTTACTGATTACAAATTTTGCATACATACTCATTTACTAGTAAAAAAAAAATCATAGAATCGAAGCAAATTTTTAGAAATCAAAATAATTAGTTACAATAATAACTAAATTAGAGACCATTTTAGAAACTAAATAAAGAATTGGTTTCAATATTTTGGTAAATAGTTTCTAAATTAGTATGTAATTAGCCACCAAAGTTTTAACTACCAATTATTTAGTTTCTAAATTTGGTTTCTAAAACTTTGGTTGCTGATTAGATACCAATTTAGAAACTATTTAACAATAATATAAACTAATTTAGAAACCATTTTTTTTTAGTTTCTAAAATTGTCTCTAATTTAGTTACTATTGCAACTAATTATTTTGGTATCTAAAAATTGATTTCTACTTCATAATTTTCTTGTAGTGTAAGTATAATATAATTGGATTTTTTTCCTTTCATTAATTTTTGAAACTTACATGGAATTAGCAAAATCATTGATCTAGGTGATAGTAATAAGGAAAAAATATATACCCATATCAATTATATGAATATGCAAATAGGAAGTAAACTTTTACTTTTCATTTCAACAAAATGTATTTTGTCATAATTTTAGTTAAGCACAAATTTATACTTGTTTTAGCATAAACTCATTTTTGGATTTAATGTAAATTCACTGTGTTTGACAATTTTCTATTTTTGTAGAGTTTTTTTTTTTAATTGTAAATTTAATGGGTCAACATAATTTATGTTGCTAGCTAATGGTTGTTAGTTCTATTGGTTATTATGTGTTAGTTGCATTGGTTAATGAGTTATTTCTATTGACTAATGTATTTTATTTATTTGTATAAAACTTTCAGGCATCATTATGCAACTTGACATTTCAGTTAGGCTAATACCTCAAACAACGATCATATGCCATCACATAAAAAAAATATTATTACAAAAAATACAAAAATATGAGGAGATAGACCAAAACCCATATGCTAACAAAAACGATACATAGGTAGACTATATCTATTCATAAATAATTTTAATAACAGATATGCAAGCCTATTATACCAATGAAATGGTTCTCTATGAATAAATCCTAAATTAGCCAATTTATCAACACATGCATTTTCTTCATGAAAAATATGAATAACCCTAAACCTAATTTTCCTATCGTAATTAAGACAAGTATTTCATCGATTATGAACCATCGACGGAATATTAGTCCTAACCGTAAACGCAACACAAACCAATGCAGAATCACATTCAAGCCAGACATTAGTAAGCTTCATCTTTTGAGCTTCCTGCATAGCATGTATAACTTCATAAAACTCAACAACCATAATGGTCTGAACTTTAAGAAACACAAAAAAAGTACCAATAAACTTCCCCATATTCCCACGAAAAATACCACCACAAGTAGCAAGACCAGGATACCCCTATCAACCCCTTTAGTGTTAATTTTAACCCAGTCTGGTGAAGAAAACTCTCATCTAACAGGAAGATGATGAAGAACTTTACCACTACGAATATTAATACAAAAAAACTTAATCACGTTGAAATCCAACATATCATTCTTCATTGAATATTTAGAGGAATTTCTCACTAGACAAGTTAAGTCTTTATTTACCGAAATAACCCTAAAAACCTCTATCTTATCATGAAATCTAGCATAATTCCTCATACGTCATATCATTCAAATAGAAAAAGTTATCACAACAAGCTTAATCAATTTAACCAAAGGACTATCATCACTATTAATAAAAGAAAGAAGATCATCCTAATTAGAGAAATGAGAAGTAAGAAAAATCTGTCGAACCTTACTCCAAATATGCAAAGCATTATAACATTCAAAAAATAAATGTTGAATATGTTTTTCACAAAGCATACACATAGAACATATATGCAAACCTTTATTCTGAATATGTTGATTTGTAAGAAGCTTTCCATGAAAATATTTCCAGAGTACTAAAGTTTTTGAAGACGAAATAGATGAAGACCAAATGAATGATGAATAATTTTTGACAATAAAATCAATGGATGAACAATTTTTTCTTTTACTATAAACAAGTTTTGTTGTCTTGATTTTGTATAGCAGTTCATTAATGTTTGTCAATTGTAAATTCAGTGGGTGAACAATTTTTTTCAATATTGGTTGAGCAATTTTGTGGGTATAAATCAAGTTGTCTTCCTTGATTTTCCATGGCTTTGGGTGATTGAATCTAACATTTATTTAAATAGTCCAATTGGTGAAATTGCGTCTAATATTTCATAAATTTACAGTTATTACATAGGAGACAATCGATGAGATATGGTAGCAAGAATCAGAAATTGCATTTTATATTTATTTAAATAATTCAATTGGTGTTATATTTAGTTAAGAATATTTTGTACGATTTTATCCTCTCGTTAGTGTAATTCTACCACCATGATTTAGTAAAATCAACGTTGATTCATTTAATGTATACAATACTTGATGATTGATTTAATTATATTCAAAGAGATAATTGTTTTGTATCAAATTTAACAAAATTAAGTTATGATATAAAGGTTTAAATATATAAATATGTAATTTATAATTTTTATATTATTTTATATATATACATATTTTCTTATTATTTGAAAAAATAATAATAAATTTTATTTATTCACAATCCTCTATTTCTTTATATTATTACTTTCCTTACATATTTAGTAGAAATATATTGATTAAATAATTGATGTGGATGATAGAAGACATATAAAAAATTTATTATTATTGTATTTCAACTGGTTCATGGAAAAAAAATGTTATAATAATAGTAAAAAATGAAAATGAGTTTAAAAAAATTGATACTTTCATCTATTTAAATTAATATTTTTGTTTTTATCAGTTTTGAATTTTCCGAGCGTCGCTGTGATTTTCGGAGAAAGTGACGATGGAGTCAATATTTTTATTTTTATCATGTACAAGAGATAAAATTAGGAAAATAAGAATAAACATCATATAAAATAATCTATATTAAAAATAAAACAACACACTTATATCTTTTACAATTTTATTAAATTTTATATTAAAAATAATTAATTTAATTTTATAGTAACTAGTTTAAATAAATGAGTTTTATCATAATCAATCATATAAGATTATTTCTATACTCATTCAAATTTTTCTAATTACAATTTCATCAAATATTTATTATTTATTATTCGTATTTTGTATATAAAAATATAAAATTTAAATAATTATGATGAGAACGATAAAAAATATTTATTTATAATAAAATAAAAATAAAAATAGTAGAAATTAATATTAAGAAATAAATAAAAATATATTAACATATCAAATAACTAAAAAAGATTAAATAGGATAGGGGTACAGAACTCCATCAATTAATACATAAAATTTAATGAGGTTAAGAATACCTTATTTAGGAAATATAACTATAAAATAAATAAATAAATATAATAAAGTTAAGAATACTTTAATAAATAAAATAAGGTTAGAGGCACTCCATTTTTTAAATTAATTAAAAAAAATAAAAATAAAATAAAATTAGAAACACTCAAGTTATCAAAGATAATTATTATAAAATAAATAAATATATAAATACAATAATGTTAGGAATATTGAGTAAAAATAGTTATAAAATAAATAAGGTGGTAATGTCTTCTTTCCGGGTATTGGTAATTATAGATGATATAATGTAATTATATTTTAATTTTTTTTTATCTCTTTCTCCATTTCTTCATCTCTCATCTTTTTGTCTTTCTCTTCTTCTGTCTTCTTCTATCAGGTCTACCTCCTTCAGTGAAGCTTTTCCGCTTATTTATACTAAAATTATTATTTTAATTTTTATTTATTTTAACCTTAGGACATTATTATTGTCAGAAATTTTTTTAAGAGATATGTTTTTATTTTATTAAAATTCTTTTAACCTTATTGATAGCAAGTCTTATAATATTAAAAAATAAATAAAAAATAATATAATTTAATGTATTGGTAGTTGAAAAATATTGAATTATAACTTTTGAGATGTTACAGAAGAAAGTTTATACCTATAAAAAAAATGAACCTACAACTCCTAAAACTCAAATACAAACACTTTTAGTACACATATTTCGTGAACATTTAAGTGATGTAATTGTTGGTTATTTTGTATTTTGTTCATTAAGTATATAATTAAATGATTCACAAATTTAGGATTTAGAATTTAGAGTTTAAATAAGATTTAAGTTGGATGAAGTAGTATGAGATCGTTTAATTTAAGAAGGATGTGATAGGATAAACGGATCTATCAGACATACCATGATTATGTAGACTAAATTTTTTTGCCTACTATACTAGTTGTTTTAGTATTTTTTTTTATTTTATTTTATTTTAATATATATATATATATATATATATATATATATATTAGAAACATATTTAATCCTGTAAATATTCTATATATTGGTAAATTAACATATCTAATTTAATAAATTAAAAAGAGTACTACTTTATATGTTAAATTACTCCTTAAAATTAATAATGGAAGTTTAATTGGTAAGTGTTAATGATTTAACTTACTATTGTATATTTACATCTTTCATATATAATATATTACAAACAAATTAAGCTTTAAACTATTTTTTATTTATTTAAAGAAGTGTAGACAGGACTGGTGACTGAAAATATGAATATATCTTCTTTATCATCTCTACTTCCCACGAGATAATTAATGAAATCTACAATAATTTTTTCAAAACAATAATCTAATTGTAAGATGACTCACTTATCATTGAGTTAAAAATTAAAACAAAACTAATTAAGTACATTTGTACGTTTCTAGTACCTATTAATTTAGATTATGTAATTTAAAGCTATTTTAGAAAACTTAAATATTGATATTTTTTATTTGACAAAAATATTTGTGTTTTCTCTATTATAAGTAAATAAATTGTTTATGTTTTTTTAAGTTGAAGTGAGGAATTTGATTGGTTAAATATTTTAAATATAAATTTGTGAATTTCTTTCATACTCTATCGTAACATTTTCAACTATCATATTTAATTATAAAATACATTTTTTAAACATAATTATTTATGACAAATCAACTTATTAATTTTAAATATATAAAACATTTATTTTCGAAATTACGAAGAACTGAAAGCGTCATGATATTTCCATATAACTTATTATAATAATAATAGTTAAAGATATAATATATAATTATGTAAATAATGACATTATAATACACCATTATTGACATATTAAATTGGTTTTTATCATCGAAATTACAACATTTTAAAATTATAGTATTTACTAGTTTAAAATATGGGTGTTGTGACAGTTGTAATTTTGACCGTGATTTTATACTTATATAATATATTTAGGATTAAATATCTTTTTAAGTATTATAACATAATTGATTTTTTTTTATCAATTTTAGATAATAAGATGTTTTTTACACTAATTTTATATTTATATAATATATTTAGGATTAAAAATCATCAATATATTTACAATATAAAAATATTGAAATAAATCTTTCTTTATTATAAATATTTGGATAGTTTAAAATTTACACTAAAAAAATATTTGTGCTATAATACAGGAATACGAAAAATATATTTAATCTATATATTTATAATAATAGATTTTATTATTAGTATATTATTTTAATGCTTCTTCCAAAATACCGTTCTGATAAATAAAATTAATATACAAATTATCATCATCTGATGTGTTTAGTGGTGAAATTATGAATGGGAACAACTTTTTAGATCTAAAAGCTGCAATTTCTCTATAATGTTATTGCCCTAGTTTCCCATACCTACTTGAAACTAATCTCAAATGCAAATATTTATAGTACTAACTATTATAAAGTGGACTTTAGGTCTAACTCAACCCCATAAAATCGACTCAACAATGTGAGATTTGCACTCATTTATATATTATAAAATGTCCTAATCTCTAGTCGATGTGGGATCTCCAACACTAACAAACTACTTCTCATTTACCAGTAACTTACCTTTAAATATTTCTCATTTACGGTTTTCCTAATTTTTAGGACAAAAATCCGTCAACTGAGGCCTTTCAGGGTGACTGTGTGAAAAAAATAAAAAAACAATTATGAATACAACAAGAGTTATACAGTGAAAAATATATATAAAAAAAAAGTAAAATGAAAATAAAATAAGAAAAAGTAAATGCGTACTTAGATTAGACAAATCACACATCACGTATATAATTCACTTTTTTTTATATATATTTTTTCATCACTTCTGCTTCTCTTAAGTTAATTGTAAAATCGGAATCCTTCAGGAAAATTACAGAGATTTAATGTGTTGGAGGTTCACGCAAATACAATGTTTTTTTTAAATTGACATTTTAATTATAATATTTGTTGTCATTTTCTTTAATCTTCACATGACTTGTAACAAAAAATGTTTTATGTGTATATAAATATATTATTTTTAAATTTTGTAAATATAATAACATTTTTTTGTTTAATTCTTATATATATATATATATATATATATATATATATATATAAACTAGTTTATCCCTAGTGCCATGTGAGTGATGACTTTCATCACACTCGTGACTTTAATAGGTGACAAAGAATATTTTTTTAATTAAGAACTTAAATTGTTTTGTACAAAAATCCTGTTTTTTCGGCACCTTAAAACATATTTTATGTCAATAAGAAATTGCTAATAATAACTTTTAAATTATTTAATATTCAAACCTAATGCACATCCTGATAATAAATATGTTTTTTCTGATTAACTATAATATCAAACATATATTATAGTACTGTATTTTTAATATAAAAGTAAACTAATAACATCTTTAACAAGTTAGAGATTAAAATCAATTTAAATAAATATTTTTTTCTTTAATTTTTTTATGTGTCTTTTCAGGATAAATATGTAACAAAGTTTTAAGGTTGGACAATGTGTTATATGTGATTATTTATCTAAATAATTCTATCTTCATAAATTTAAGGTCAGAACATTAACTATGCGAGAATGAGAAAATGATTATAAAAACAAATCATCATTTTTCTTGACTAGTTAAACTTGTTCTAATAGATAAATAATTTCACATTACTTAAAATTTGAAATAAATGATAATTTAAATAGAGCTTCATTTCTTAATCTTTTAAAATATTTAGTGACAAATATATAAATTCTAAAATGCATAATACCTCATATGTATAAAAAAGTTATTTAAGAAACAACTCTCTTTTGTCTTGGAAGAATGAAAAAACGGTTCCAAAAGAGAAAACTTTGTTCACTCATCTTAATTGAATGTAATTTAAATATAACTTACTTTCTTAAATTCCGATACACTTTTAATAACTAAATCTTAGTTGAATTCTAGTATCCAAAATAAATAATATTTCAAATATAAATTTAATGATTAATCGTAATACGGAGATAAAATAATAATAATAATAATAATTAACCACAAAAAAAGTTTAAATAATATCTAACCAGAGTAAAATATCGTAGGTACAAAAATGACATGCAGGTAAAATGTGCATGTAGGTAAAATGTGTATGGGTAGCATTATTCTTTGGGTGATTCACCCTGAACAGGTTAAGGTGTCAAAAGACTCAAGCTCAGACATATTGGTAAATTAGCATGTGGAACAAGCAGTTTTGGACACGTAATAAACTATGTCTGAAAATTGTAGAATCTGCGCATGCGTGCTGATGGGGTGCTACCCTCTATAAATCTAAACGACTCAACTTGTGATTTTTTTCCCTAAATTGGGTTCGCGTTCAACCATTCATCTATTGCTAGAAGAGGTAATTGAGATCTCGTGTTTCTCTTTGAAGGTATATATGAACGAAAGAATATTTACATGACCAGCATTTGTTTTACTTCCTACTTTCAGGATCATTAGTACTCTCATCGTGCTTGCAGAAACTGAAATAAAATTTGCAATACCATGACCTCAATGGAGGAATCATGGACTAGTTGGCTCTGCGATATGGTAAAGTCATATTATTATAACTATTGTTATTATTAATGCTTACATGCTTGAACTTTTTGCTTAATTTTCACTACATTGTTCCAGGAACCAGATGATTACAGTTTCATCAGTCAATCAGACATAAAGGTGGAGGATATGATTGGAAGTTTAGCATCTCCTTGTGATATAGCCACTGCTTTAGAAGAGAACCCGCAGAGTTCATTTTCCCAGGAGAGTCACTCTTCAGTCACTGAGAGAGGCATAGAAGAGAGGCCTTTGAAGTTACTCAAGAAGACATGCACTTCAAACTCTGCCAAAACAGACCAACTCTCACAAAAGAAAGCTTCCACACCCTCCTCCTATATTCTTTCCTTTGACAACACAAATCCACCAACAGCAAAGGTTGAATCGCTTGTAAAGCCAGAAACCAAGGTTAATCGTGGGATAGCTCTGCCTTCAAAGAATGAACCAAAACGTGTTACTCAGGAGAGCAAGAAGACGGGCTCATCAGCCAGATCTTCTCATCACACACAAGATCACATAATCGCCGAGAGAATGAGGAGAGAAAAAATTAGCCAGCAGTTCATAGCCCTCTCAGCCCTTATTCCAGACCTCAAAAAGGTTCACTTTTTCTTTGTAGTGAAATAACCATTTAATGTTTTGAAATCATATTACTCAAACAGGTAAATACATATTGTATTATGGTACTAAAGAATGGTAATTTGTTTGAAGATGGACAAGGTATCTGTATTGGGGGAAGCTATAAGGTACGTGAAGGAGCTGAAGGAAAAAGTAAAAGTGATGGAGGAGCAGGGCAAAAGGAAAAGCCAGGAACCGGTGATGCGAGGGAAGAAATCTCAGGTTTGTGCTACTGCGGACGAGGATGTCTCAGACACTTCGTCAAATTCCTGTGAGTTGGGAAATTCTGATGACCCCTCATCCAAAACAAATCTGTCACTGCCAGAAGTAGAAGCAAGGGTGTCAAAGAAGAACGTGCTGATTCGAATCCTCTGCGAGAAAGAAAAGGTAGTGCTGGTGAACATTTTTAGAGAGATAGAGAAACTTCATCTCTCAGTCATCAATAGCAGCGCCTTATCTTTCGGTTCCTCAGTTCTCGACACAACCATCGTGGCCGAGGTACTTTATTATTGTTATTATTAAAAATAATTGCACAAGGTTAAAGAACCTTAATGGATTTTTTAGAAAGATGTCTGAAATTTCACAAAAGATAGGTGTGAATGTTAATGACGTTGGTTTGTTTAAATTGATGGCAGATGGAGGATGAATTCAAGATGAGCGTGAAGGAACTGGCTGGAAATCTGAGAGTAGGACTGATGCAGTTTATGTAGAGGATGAGTATGACAATGCACAATAGTTGGCTGCAGTAAGGACCAGGAATTCAGTGTATTAAATATCCTAGTAAATGTAATCTTTGTTGTAAGCTTTCATATATAGAACTTAGAAATAAAGATAACTAGAATCAGTTGGTACATGCACTAAGCTGAACCGGTTAGAGAGAGAGGTAATGGCGTAGCGGACGAACAATAAAGCAGCGTGGTCCATTATGGGAAAATGGGATTTAACTTGTCGCAAAAGGCTCGTAGCCTCGGAAACTATGCATTTTATAACTTCCCTTACTATTTTGTTTTCGCTCTTCATAACTGTTATTTCCTATTTAGTACCTAATATTCACGATACTTGATACTAAACCATGTCCTTTAATTTTAGTAATTTTAATCTAGTCTTATCATAAATAAGTTGCTTGTTGAAATTTTATTCATCATTACTAAATAACAAACAGCTACTCAGCAAACTTGTAGAATTATATTATTTTTCTCTACTAGTGTTTTGAACTGACTTGAATGCAGTAAGAGAAGTTGTAGAATTATATTACTTTTCGCTACTAGTTTTTTGAACTGGGATTTCAGTAGTACGACTGGTGTAGTGGTTAAAGACCAACAAAGGGGACCACTTCCCATGTTTTACCAAATTAAGTTTTAAATAGCGAAGAGCTTGTTTCATCGCACGTAGCTTGGTGCACAAAGGAATCTCTGGTCCACTGGTGAGCCATCATGTGAATGTTGTTGGATATCGTAATATTTAATGAGTGGTTTAGATTGATGAATTGAAAATGGTTGAAAAGGTTGGTTATCTTTTAAATAGTCTTGACCTAACAATGAAATAAAAACATAATATTCCTTAAGAATAGATTTTACATTATTAAATGAAACATTTCTACTTTTGATTCTATAACTAGCTAATACTTGGAGTAAAATTATTTGTAAAGGTAATAAAGATAGAATAAAGAGAGATGAGAAAAAACTTAATATAAAATAGTTCATATGATGAGAAGGAATGTTGTTTATTGATTCAAGATATTTGATCACATAACTCGATTTAATTGAACTCATTTACGAGTTTTTTTTTTATTAGATCAAATTTATTCAACCAAATGAACTCTCTCTTACATAATTAGATAATGTGTTTAGTATAGATAACTCAAGACTTAAGTCGAAACTGTAAAAAAATAGACACTCACTCACACTTAAATTCTCTCTAAAAGAAACACTCTTCTTTGTAAATCTCTCTATTGTATTTCTTTCTGTGGTGTATCTTACAATTGAGAGAGCATCCTA
>Ga0123342_1002076_pt1 | contig 33589 bp, 17 predicted proteins | sample Turbeawhitnodule_FD_89960 | JGI IMG/M metagenome (GOLD analysis project Ga0123342, IMG submission 89960) | Root nodule microbial communities of legume samples collected from Mexico - Turtle bean Mexico white nodule | ecosystem: Host-associated > Plants > Roots > Nodule | place: Mexico: Nepantla... | reverse complement strand
CAAAATATAATATTCAATATTACAAATAATTTCAAACAACCCAAGGCGAACCTTCGGCTCTTGATACCACTTGTTGGGAAAAACGGGTAATTTTCCCACTAAAACAAAACCCTAACAGAGCTATCCAACAAATCATATTGAATAAATAAAGCGGAATAATAAAAGAGATAAAGAGGGAAAAACACACCCGAAAATTGATAACGGAGTTCGGCCTGTTTAGCCTAATCTCCGAGCACAGCAAAAACAACTCACTTTTATTATTACGAGAGAAGATATTACAAATTGGGATATATCACAGTGAAGGAGGAGAGTTTAATTTATAACCCTCAAACCTCCTCCCAAACAATGAACTCACCGATGTGGGACTTGGGATTAAGCCAAAATCAACAGTATAATCAATATATATGGATAATATCCACAATTGTCCATCAATACTCACATTGAATACATAACAATAAATTGATTATTTTTATAGAACTAAAATTAACGTTATAACATCTATCAACATCTATTATATATGGCAATCTACCTTATCTAGATCTGATATGATAATTTTTATTTATAAGATAATTTTGATATTTCTAATAGAATATTGATGATTCTCACTCTCAACTTAGTATAGAAAACTTCTATCAACTATTCACATATGAAACATTTGTTTATTTTAACTCAGTGCATTATTTGAAAATCAATATCTTATTAAATCTAGGTATAATTATCTTATTGGTCCCTATATTTAGGGTCAATATTCAATTTAGTACAATGATTTAAAAAAAATTAATTTGGTCCTTTTGTTTTTTAAAAAGTATCCAAATTGATCATTTCTATTAACTTTTCCCTAACAACATCAAGTATTGTTGATGTGGCAGAGAGAATAGAGACACATTGGATTAGGTGTTTAGTGAGATGGCAAGTTGAGGAGTTTTGCAGAGATTAATAAAATTCTAACATTAGAGGTTTAGGATTTTTTCCATTAAAGAGATGCTTCAATTTAGGTATCTGCTAGTTGTGAAGAGTCACAGAGACAAGGGACCACTGACCACTTATCTATATTTTTTTATAATTCTACAATCTATACCAATAATCACTTATAATGGCAAATGATCACTTATAAAGGCTCACATATGTTTATAATGGTGAGAAAATTTTATTTATCATTCTTATTTTAAAGTTGTATATATGTAATTGAGAAAAGAATTTATCAATCATATAGCTTCATAAATACTTGGAAAATTTATTATTCAACCCATTTGGATAAAATTACATCTGTACCTTTAGAAGATTAAAATAAGAAAAAAAAAAGAGTAAATTGAGTTGTTTTATAAACTAAAACTAACTTGGGTTTTTAAAAAATAAAATAATTTTTAATTGAATAAAAAGAATTAAAAACAAAAAACTATAATGAAAATTGATTTTTTTTATAGAGCAAAATTAAAAAAATTAAAAATAAATTACATATTTTATATTGTCCATTTTTTAAATTTTCTTTTAAGAAATCAATACACTGTTTAAAGTCATATTTTTCATGAAGGCATAGTAACTCAAAGCAAACAAGGATTTAGGAGGAAAAAAGTAGTTTATTACCTTTTGAGAAAAAAAAAGGAAACCTAAATTAAACAAACAGACTCTTAATTTCCCATCCAGTTTCTTATATACAACATTCATTCTGTTATTTATTTAATTTGAATACACCTAATTATTAAATTAGTTTTATTTATGTTTTAAATTTTGTAAGTGTGAGTTAAAGATATTATTTAGTTGATAAATGAAGACTAATAATCTAAATGTGAATAAAAATGAGAGTGAGTTTTACATCTGCATTTTTAAGAGGTTTGATCTCTTTTTATAATTACACTTGTTCCGGGCTAGCCCAATTAAGTCCTCCCAGTTTGACTAGCCCAATAGGGTCCAATTACTGCCTTGGTCCCACATACACTGATCATGAAACTCTGAACACGTCAACATCCAACCTCATAATTGAATACACTGACAAACAAATTATGAGGTTCTATTTGACTTTTTCATAAATATTTTTTTCTATAAACTAAATTAATTATTTATAAATTATTTTATAATTCTATTATGTTAATTTTTCTAAAAACTGATTTTGAATTTGAGTATAAATTAATTATATTTCATGAATTATTTTTTATCTTACGCAAATTTTTATTAAAAATTAACATTGATACTCTTTACTCTCTTTTTTTTAAATCTACAATAATACGGACAAACATGCAGATTTGAGTTTGTAAGTCACATGGTTGGACTCCACGTAAAATAATATATTTAATGCATAATAATATATTTAATGTAAAATAATATACTTAAACTAGAGTAATTTTAATATTTTAATTGATATATGTGTATCGTACCACCATTATCTTGCACACGTGAATGAATTATATGAAATAATTACACCCTCTTTAATCATCAAAAACATCAACCCTTAGTGATATGTTTTACATTAAAGTTGATGGTCACCACTTTAGTGATTGAAATTTTATAGAAAAAATAATCATTGTGACATTTTTTTTCTTCTGAAAATGTAATTCTTACTAAAGAGTGTTGTGACTTCAGTATTTATACAATCGTTTCAGCAATATACTTTACACTCAAGTTGATAGTCTTCGCTTGAGCAATATTTAAACAACAATTTGATGCTCGAACGAGATACATAGAAGCACCAATTTGTAGAAAACAAAATCAATTTTCAAAACAACTTCTGCACTAACAATTTTAACAATTTCAAAAACAATTTTAACGAGTTCAAAAATGTAATCCAAACACATCAACCATAACTCAACAACTAAAATTACATGCTTATTAATGATTAGAAGTGAAAATAAAATAAAAAACAAATACCATTTTTTTTATAAAAAAATAGAGTAAAAATGTGTCATATATAATTTTTCTTAAACATATATTTAAAAAAATGGATGAAAGCCATCTTTATTTTTTGGTAGAAAACATAAAAGAAAACAAATGAATTTTTTACCCTACCCTCTCATACCAAATTAAGAAAAAAAAATCTATCTTCAGGATAAAAAAAAATATGGTTTTAGACTTCTCTCTTCTAACACAATGAAAAATATATTTTTTTTCTTACATTTTTTTTCTTTCAATTTCATTCATCTTTTGTAACTTCTTTTAACAAATGAGTTAGCGAGTTGAATGAATAGAACCTAATAATATTTTTATTTTCAAAGATTGTAATGATTTTTAACTCCTCTTAAATTATCATCACTTTTCTTAATTAAACATGTTACATTTTTAAGTATTCTATTAATACATGTTTCTCCAGTTATATCTTGAAGGTCTAACCTTAAAGTGAGTTTAAAGACTCTGTCGAGGCCAAAGTCCACGTTACAAAGCTGATGTAGGCATCTTCATCATACATATTCTTCTGCATTAATTATGACTAAAGAAAATTGGATTATTTGTTTCTGATTTAACAGTTTAAAAACCACAAATAGTACTGTTATCTATCTAACTGAAATTACAAAACAAGATACCTGTGGAAACCTTGCTTCCTTGCTAAGTCTTGTACCTTTTCTTTAACTAATTAAACACCAATGATATTATTCATCACATTTTTTTTATCTCTTCATTTTACTGCTATACTTTTACAAAAGGTCTAAAGAAACATTAATAATATATTTAAAAGATTATTGAAAAGAAAAAATATGTATTTAACTATAAAAAAGTAAACATTATATAGCTTATAAAACAGTTGTTTCAGTTGAACATGGGAGAGTTGAAGATGCTTACCTAATTTGATTACTTATTTCAGTTATTTGGTGTAAGATACAGGTTGAGTAATAGAACCTTCCTCACTTCTAAAGAAAAGGGTAAGAATAGGTCAAGAGATGGTAAAAAGGTAAAATATTTTTTTTATAATACTTAAATTGAAAGTATGATTAGTCCTTTCTTTAATACCATTCATAATGTTTCTGCCATAAATTAATTTTGGAATACAATATATATCTAATTAAAAGAGGGAGAAGTTACCATAGAAAAATATAAATTTAAGATATATTTACTGCATCAAGTAAATTAAGTGCTTTTATTTATTTATTTTTGCAAGGAAATTAACGAGTTTTCTTAATCCTAATGAATTAGGTAATTAGATCTTATAAATAGAAATTAGGAGAGCATAATGGAACAAAATGGGAATGGATGAAAAAACATATTTTTTGTTTTCACAGGTTAAGTAGGTTAATTATTCCTACCTTTTTATATAAAGTTATATATAGCCTGTTTTCTTTACTGAATAAATTGGGATAATATCCTTTCAAGATTCAAGAGAAAGTAGGAATAGGTTAAATTTGTATGTTTTACGTTTTTAAAAATTATAATTTGTAAATTTCAAGATACATTACTTCCATTATAAAAAAAATTATTAAATAAAAACTATTTTTAAAGAAAAAAATAATTAATTATTCTATTGATTAAATTATATAATTATTCTAAAACGTCCTGAGTCGCGTAATTATTATTTTTTACTTTGTCATATCCAAAATAAAAAAATAATGTTAAGAGAGTTTAGGACCAAAATTACAATTAAAATATAAAAGAAAATTTTAAATAATATTTTTGCAAAATCAAATTAATATAGCATTATCATGTGACATCTGCCAACGTGTTAAAATATTATTTTATAATGTATGACATATTTATTGCTACTACTGGGATATTAACAACTTTTTTTATGCAAGTTTATATTTATGACATATTTATTAATTTATATTCATTAATATTAAATATATGAAAGGAAGCAGCGATAATAATCTATGAAAGTGGTTGGAGATTTGTTGCCTTCAGAAGTTCAGCACCAGTTACTTTTGCAATGAAAAATTTATCAAGATCGTAAGATTTTCTTACCAAAAATGAGTTTATTGCTCACTCTGATCCTGCAACAATCCCCCATATACATTATGTTTTATGTAATGATATAATAACTTGTGACAGTATATACCAACAAACGTTTTAGTCATTTGAAAAAAAAAATGTTTTGATCATAATCATCTTTGCAATGTATTACAATTAGCGATTTAAAGTTTTTCCTTATAAAATTACATTGCAAATACGAAAATAGTTTCCAAAACCAAACTCAAATCCTTAAAAGATTTATCATGCCAATCTACCTCAAGCCAACCACACTGTATATAATATAAGTAGTTTTTGAAGGTGTAAAGCGCAACCTTCCCCACTCGTTACTGTTTGGAAGGTGTTGGCGAATAACATAACCACCAGATCAATTTGAAAAAACGTGAGATCGTGTTAGATAGTCCTTTGTGTAGTCTCTGCAGGGTGGAGGAAGAGTCCTGTCGACATTAGTTTTTCGAGTGTAGATTTGCTTGACTAGTTTGGAGTCATTGCATTGAATGGATTGGAGTACAGTTCGTGTCTCACAACGTTCCTTTGCTGAATTTTTCCCAATTCAGACTCGAAAATGCTTCAGGGATGTATGGGGGAGCGGTGATTTGGATTGCAGTGGTAAGTGAGTTGTAAAAACATAGGAACAATGTAATTTTTAATAGGGGTGTGACTAACGTTTAAGAAGTTTTTGCCTTGGTTCAATTAAAGGTTTGGTCATTGTCAAGTCTCATGCTACGTTTTTCTCTTTTTCTGACTGGTGTCTTGGTCTGTATGAGGATGATTTGTTGATTTTTTTTTCAGAGATTTGTTCTTTCAGGTGGGGATCTCAGTATCCAGTTAGACGAGTTGGCTTAAGTTTTTTTTTTTTTATATAGGTTGAATCATCCCGAAAGTAGTTTACCTTTATTATTTTTTTATTGTCTATAAAAAAAGGTAGAAAATATTTGGATGAGACAAAAGGACATTTTCTGGGTAAAAATTAGCTTTATGGACCATATTTATTGTACAGTAAGTGCATTTTAACCCTGGATTTTTGCTTTTGAGTTTATATTGTTGATAAAAGTGAAATGAAGTTTGACCCTGCTTTTGAGTGTGTATTATTTATAAAAGGGAGATAATGTTTATTTATATTTAATTATTTAAGTAGAAATGTAACGAAAATATGGGAGGGAGGAAGGGATAGTTTGGGAGCAATCTCTTCTTGTGAGGATAAAAAAAACAAAGAAAGCAAGTTGTTATGTAAGTTTTAAATATTTAACTTTGGGTTTTTTATTTCACAGCTTTTGTTCTTATGAATTGTGAAGCTTGAAATTCCTTCTGAATCCTTAACCAACCGACAGATGATGATGATAATGTTACTAGAGTTTTAAAATTGCATTATAAATTTTTTAAAAAGTTCTATTTGATTCACAAATCTATATGTTTAATCATTTTGAGTTTATTTTTCATAATTATTATACAAAAACATTTTTATGTTATGTATCATAAAAAAATATTTTCATTAATTAGTATAATTGCATATCATAAAACATATTATCAAATGCACAAAAAATATATGACTTTTTCATACGTTATTCTTTCTAGATTATTCTTATTACATGTATGATAGGATAACTTATTGTAGTTGGACTTAACCTTCAATGCATCTATCTAATTAGATTGGTCTGAATTTTTAGTGAAAAAGTCTTAAAAGATTGAATATAAATAATGTCAACAATGTATGACAATATATAGGATTTACCTAAATGATGAACAATATCTTCACGATTAAAGTCAACCAATACTTGAAGACTATATTCACAAACTAGATGAGTATTTCCGATCCATTATGATATTAAAATACTTTCACAAATTTGGAGAATTTGAACATTAGTGTAAATAAAAGTTTGGAGATAAATTTTGAGAATATAAAAGAAAAAAATCTGATATGAATTCATATTATTTTTTGTATTTTTTTTCAGTTATTGTAATTTAATTTTTTTTTCTCATCTTATTTTATTTTATTGTACCTTTTATATTTAATATTAGGTAGGTTCTCAAAATTTACACTAACTTATGGTATATTATTTGAATTTTTACATAATTAAGATTTGTTAAACTTTTTACAATTATTTTTATTCAAATATTTTTTCTACCATTATTTAAATTATTTAAATATGAGTAAACAATAACAAGTAAGTAAATAAAAGAAAGAAAAATAATATTTTTTTTCTAAATAAAAGCTTAGTTTTAAAAGAGGTGCCACGTGCGTATTTTGGAAGCATACTAATGGAAACGTGGTATAAATAAAAGACACATCTAAGTTAGGGGTGGAAAGAAGCAAAAACGAAAAAGTAATCACAGAAACCCTTTTGTATCCCTCAGCATCATCTTCTTCATCTTCATCAGATAAAAAAAAAACTTTGGCAGTGCGCATTGAAAAGTGTGGGGGTTGAATGAAATGTCGCAAGTGAATGAGCACAACGCGCCCTCAACGCCGGGGAAATTGAAGCCAGAAAAATCCCCTTACATCCACCACCGCCTCCGCATCCACTCCTCACTCTCTAAGCTTACTCTCTGGTCCTCCTTCTTTCTCGCATTCATCCTCTTCCTCTTCATCCTCTCTCCGCCGTCTCCCTCCGCCTCCCCCCGCCGCGCCCTAGGCGACTCCTGGGGCGGCTCCCACTGGGAGAAGCGCGTGGCCAAATCCGCGCGCCGCTCCTCCTCCTCCAGCCTCGCCGTCCTCGTCACCGGCGCCTCGGGCTTTGTTGGAACGCACGTCTCCCTCGCCCTCAAGCGCCGCGGTGATGGAGTCCTCGGCCTCGACAACTTCAACCGCTACTACGACCCCAACCTCAAGCGCGCACGCCAACGCCTCCTCGACCGCGCCGGCGTATTCATCGTCGACGGCGACCTCAACGACGCCGTGCTTCTGAGCAAGCTCTTCGACGTCGTACCCTTCACGCACGTCATGCACCTCGCTGCGCAGGCCGGGGTCCGCTACGCGATGCAGAACCCTGGATCCTACGTTCACAGTAACATCGCAGGCTTCGTGAACCTTCTAGAGGCCTGCAAAAACGCGAACCCTCAGCCAGCGGTGGTTTGGGCCTCGTCCAGCTCCGTCTACGGGCTCAATTCGAAGGTTCCGTTCTCGGAGAAGGACCGTACAGATCAACCGGCGAGTCTCTACGCCGCGTCGAAGAAGGCTGGCGAGGAAATCGCTCACAGCTATAACCACATATATGGGCTTGCCATCACTGGTCTTCGGTTCTTCACGGTTTACGGGCCGTGGGGCAGGCCCGACATGGCGTATTTCTTCTTCACGAAGGATATTCTCAAGGGAAAGCAGATTACGATATTTGAGTCCCCCGATGGTGGAACCGTGGCGAGGGATTTTACCTACATTGACGATATTGTGAAGGGGTGTTTGGGGGCTTTGGATACGTCCAAGAAGAGTACTGGGAGTGGCGGGAAGAAGAAAGGGCCTGCGCAATTGAGGGTTTTTAATTTGGGGAATACTTCCCCTGTGCCTGTGAGTGAGCTTGTTGCGATTTTGGAGAAGCTTCTTAAGGTGAAAGCGAAGAAGAAGATGCTTCCCATGCCAACAAATGGAGATGTTAAGTTCACTCATGCCAATATTAGTTTGGCCCACAGGGACCTTGGCTACAGGCCTACCACTGATTTGGAGACTGGGCTCAGGAAGTTTGTGAAGTGGTACCTTGAATTTTACTCCAAGAAGAGCTCTTGGTGAATGGTGGTGTGATTCTTTTGCTTTGCTGCACAAGTCATTGTTCCCTGCCCCTATTCTTTTGGTGCCCAGCTGATGATTGCATTTGGGGGTTTACAGTTGTATTAGGGGTTTAGGGTGGTCTACCATCATGTTCTGTTCTGTCATTTCTCTTGTAATTTGTTTTTTTTTTTTTTCATTTTCATTTGTATGCCTGCCGCCTGCCTTTTAGGTTAGCCATTGTACATTTTTTAGTTGAGATTCTAGGGATCGAATTGATATTTTACTTATTTGTGCTTATGGATTTGCTTTGCTCTGATTTTGGTTTAAACTAGCTTGTTATTTGGTTGATGAATGGCCTGTTGTGGGTATGACATATGTTTGGTGCAGATTCCGGATGTTATATGAGAGTGGTATTGGTTGTAAATGTGCAGGTATATACATGTTTCAGTGACTCTGAATGATCAGGATTGTTGAACTGTCATTCAGAATGCTATTTGATTTAACGTTTCTGCCATCTGTGGCTGCAGTTTTGGGTTGATGACTGATTCATTAACAGCTGACCGTCGTTATGAAATGGTAATGAAACCAAGATAAAATGATAAATATGTATTTGGTCATTTATGACATTATAGTCAGATGGTTTGTGATTATATGCGAGGAAGTTTGATGGTTTCAATTTGAATCAAATGCTTCGTGACACGATTCTTTCATATCGTGTCACGAAGCATTTGATTCAAATTGAAACCATCAAACTTCCTCGCATATAATCACAAACCATGAACGCATTTAAAATCAGATACAGATGCTTTGTGACCTTAATCGTATCAGCTTCAACTAGGCATGAAGTGTACCTCCTGGACTTCTAAATAAGCTTTTGTGAAGTGCATGTGCGAGTAAATTGACATTGCAATTGCTAGTTGTTACAACCTACCATGAATCAGTAGAGTAGGCAGTGGAGCTGCAGCGTTCGCTTTGACTTGCGGAATGCTCTCATCAGGTAGTAATAACATGAGGGGTTACGATACGTAGTTGCCCAAAATTCTTGCATTCAGAGAGACTTTTATTAACTCTTTCTTTCTTTTGTACTATTTTTTAAACTGATTTTGGAGTTCAAGGTAAGTAAAACTTCATTTGTCAGCTAAAGATTGATTTACGACAGGCTATCTTGCTGCAACTGTTGCGTGGTTGGCAGACAGTGATTGAAGAAGCTTCATACCGGTGAAGTTGGATTGTGAAGTCTTCATTCCTCGTTTTAGGCGACTCACTGATGATTCTTCTAAAGATTAAATGAAAGCTTCTTTCCCTACAAGGGTCGTCGGGTCGCCTGTTGATCTCATCATCATGTGCCTTCTTGAGAGAGTCAACTGCCCACATGATATTCTGCGAGTTAGGTGATTTCTAACTTGCAAATCCGAGCCATTTTTATATGAAGAGCGAAAGGGAAAGAGATGAAGTAATAATTGCAGACCTTACCAATCGCCGACTGATACTGTTGTTCTTTATAGCTTCACCATGACTTGTTGAAAATCAATTCATTTAAGCAATGCATCAAAAACTGTTGATCAAGCTTTGTTCATTTTGTTAGCTGCCTCACTCATCACACTCAAAGGAGGGCCATCTTGTTGTTTTTCTCTTTTAACAATTTCACTTCCACATAATGACCCGAGTAAACCAACTCCTTTCAATTTCGTGGTTATCTTGATACAATTTCTTTTGAATACTTTTGATCTTTGCTCACGCTTAAACATTTTCCCCCCCATGATACTAAATTCTTGACTGTAGAGTGGTTGGTTGAGTGACATGTTTGATACTCCTTTTAAGTAAGGAAAACTATATAAAAATAAATAAAAATAACTGATTAGAAGAATTACTTTGTCATATTGTCTGTTACCAATACAAAAATGTTACCTACTGTTCTATTAAAAAAACTATTAATGTTTGCATCAACTATGAACGAAGCAATAGTTTACTTCAACTAAGATTTGTCCTCCTGTACATTTGTTTGCAATTCTCTGGACTTGCGAACTGTTGGATGGCAAATATCAAATTTAAATCAGAGTTGAGGAATTTAAGTTGGATATAACGAGCAAAAAAAAAAGAAATGGGTTAAAATATAGAATATTCGGTCATTAATCTACAGGTGCTCTACTATTTTAAATATTAAAATTTAAGCATATTCGAAAGAATAATTATTATTAAGATAAGATGCGCAACATCGCTAATCACATCGCTAATCTCCTATTCAATGACCATTTGAAGCTTTGTGTACACTGAACGAGACCACCTGTTTTTTGTTAAGAAATAATAATTAGTTGTATGGAACGAAGATTAGACCAAGTCATAATAGAAAAAGATATTTGGTTTTGGTTGGAAATTAAAATGAAGGGAAAAAAAGAGAAAGAAGGAAAACAGTGAAAGTGAGTGTAATATTTAATTATGTTTTGTAAATAGATTAAATTGTGAAGGTCATACAATTTCACGTAACAGAAGGGGTCCATAGGTTAGAAGGCATGTGCGTGCCTGCAATCCCAATAATGCATAAACATAGAGATAGGTGGAATTGGATGATGGGCATGGCATAAGCAGTGGTAGTGAGGACAACAACCACCCACCCTTGCGTTGCGAATTAGCGTGCTAACCATGAAAAGCGTCTTTTCGGCGCCCGGTGATTACGTCCACTTCAAGTCCCAAGTCCCTCTTCACAAAATCCCAGTACGTTTCTATTTTTCCCTTTTCTTTCTCCCAATTCCACTTCTAGGTTTTACCTCTAGATTCCGATATACCATACTTTATTAATCAACGGATTGGAATTTCTACTCTTCTTTTCATCTCTTACTTTTAAATTCTTAACAGATTGGCACTAAACAGTGGCGATATTACGATTTCGGTCCAAAAGCTGTGCCTCCGCTTATATGTCTTCCCGGAACGGCTGGAACCGCTGATGTATATTATAAACAGATCATGTCATTGTCCATGAAGGTATTACTGCATATTCTGATTGCCTAAACATTATCACATCTAATGTGTTTCCACTGATCGCCTTCCAGTGGGGGCACTACCTTATGTTGGGGTTTGGAATTACCTAATTCTCACTCATTCCTTATACATCAATAATGAATAATTCATAGTGGAACTTATTTAAAATCATCTGCACGCTTATAAGACTCTCTTCACTTTATGTTTTAATCTTAGTATTACGTGGTTGATTCAAGTGGTGTTTGTTTGGACGCTTTAACTTCCATTCAATGCCAATTCACCATTTCTCTCTAGTCACGTTCAATTGCATTGGAATGTGCGATAACAGTTTTACAAACAAGCACTTAATTGTTAAGGTTTGATTCTTGTTGTTATATGCACGGTTGATAGAGCCCAAGAATACATGCCAAAAGGAGATATAGACTAAATGCTAGATCAATTCATTCATGGCCCAAAAATATGGAGATTTTACTGCAGAAGAGCAAAGAGGGGGCACACGTGGAAGTTAGAGAGAGGAAGAGGTCAGAATGGGATTTATAGAGTATGCTGATGGTGAAAGGGAAGGGTAGTGCTTAGCTACGATTCTTTTTTGGCCACAGGCTTGGGTCTCAGGGAGCTGAGAGATATATTTTACTTCCTTTCCTTTTTGTTTTTTTCCAGCATTGATAGCCTTTCTTTAGGGAATTGAATAACTCGTATTCCGACTTTTAATCAGAATACCATTTTCAGAGTTTATTTCTTCCCTATTCCTATTAGCTTTCCATCTTCGTAACAGACATATACTTCTCTTATAACAAGGAAAGGGGGTATATTGAGCATTAGCAATGTAATTTGAGCTTTGACAATAAAATCTCATTGTGTGTTGCCTCTAACAGGATTTGACTAAATTTTGTTTATTGATTAGGTGTATGCTTATATTTACTTTTTATTAATCCTTATTTTGTACAGGGTTACCGGGTCATATCTGTTGACATACCTCGTGTATGGAATAATACTGAGTGGATTCAAGCATTTGAAAAGTTCTTGGATGCTATTGATGTTCACCATGTATGATCTCAAACTCATCTTGCTTTATACTATTATCATTTTACTGAGATGCTAAATCTGTAAATTGTTTGTTTTAGAAGCCACATATACTTTTTTTTCTTATCAAACAATTTGATAACTTTATTCCATGTTGGAGACATTAATCATTCCAATTAATGGAATGCCATACGTAGCTGGTCTGCAATCAAACAGACTTATTTAAAAATCTCTCGAGGTTCTTCAGTTTTGCAATCCTTCATACATAATACAATAATCATTTTTAACTTTGGTTGTGCACCATTATAATTTTGTTGGGAGCTGTCATATGTTACTACTTTGGAATTTGGATAACGTGGAGGATGTCTATACACATGTACCCAAAGGAGAGAATGGTTCCTAAACATTTCCAACAATTTGTGGCATGATAAAGGATTTAATGTGGCCAAACATTACAAGTCCAAGCTGAATCGTAACCCCAACCAACTAACAATCCTGGAGCGTCAGCCCAAATATGGAACTGTATATTTTAAGGCTTAGCATTCAGTTTGAGCCTCTTCGAACTTTCTCACTGAAAATTGTTAATTGCAATGAACTGATTGCTTATAATTAATTAAATTGATATATGTTCTTCCTTCCCAGATTTTTGAAGCCAAGTTCTTTTGCGTTATATTTGAAGCCTCGGCATGTAAAGCCTAAATATAAAATCCCAGCTAGCCTGCTTTTAATGTTTTCATGGTTCCGTTGTTGCTTATAATCATGCATGGTTTTTTCTATAGTTAAATTTTTAGGTTTATTTTGATAAAATTCCAAATGCTCTTTCCACAACCATTTCAGTGAGGATGTCGTTCGCCACTGGAAATATATATTTTCTGTTTGGTCAAAACTCAAGTTCTTGTTTGATTATATTTTCATCACTTGTATCTTGTTGAATTAATCTGTTCTGGAAGATAAATCTATCAAAAGTATCGGCGATACACAACCAAATGATATATGATTTTAATATGTTCATGAAATTGAGTATAAAATATGCCGTACACCGCCCATGATTTTAGTAACACAACAAATCTCTCCACTAAGTTCAACTGGTCTAAATGTCTGTCAATGTAATGTCATCTTTTGAATCTATAATTTTGTGACAGCTTTGATAAACTTGAGAAAATGTTCAGTAAATTAGTTTAATCTTTCTTGCAGATACATCTTTATGGTACATCACTTGGAGGCTTTCTAGCCCAACTGTTTGCACAGCATCGTCCTAGAAGAGTTCGGTCGTTAGTTCTATCAAACACATTTTTGGAGACCCGGAGTTTCTCTGCTGCAATTCCATGGGCACCCATGTACTTTTCTCTGATTCTATTGTAAAGAGTAATAGTAGATATAGACTAGAAATTAGCAAAACTATCTGCCGTCGTGTCCTTTTTATTTATGAAAGATAAACTGCACTGTGTGTCACGTAGTGGCGTTCGTAGCAAATAAAAGCATCAATGATTACTTTACCTAAACCTATACGCGTTGGACAACTATATGCACTGCCAAGAAATTATGATAGGTAGGTAGTCACAAGGAAACTAGAATGATATCTTCAAAATTACATATTTATTTCTGTAATATTCCGTTAAACTAAGCATCATCCATGATTACTTAGTGATCACTTGCTGGTATAGCCCACCTTAGAATGATGAACCCCTCACCTTAAACATTTTGGCCAACAAAAAATGTATCATCTGTCCCGCTTGGGAATTTCTTGTTATACTTCCTGATAATTCTTCATTAGATGTATTTTGTTTTCCACCTATTGATCCAGCTTTTCTATTGCATTTACAGTGTTAGTTGGACTCCTTCCTTTTTGCTGAAGCGGTATGTGTTGACAGGAATTCGAGACGGTCACCATGAACCATTTATTGCAGATTCAGTGGACTTTGTTGTTTCTCAGGTAATATTTTTTTTCCCATAATCCAATGCTTATTAGCAATCTCCTATTTTGCCTCAGTACGAAAGAATTTTTGTTTTTAGACAATAAATAAAGAGTTTCCTCCATACTTCAGACTGCGAGATTAATCAACTATCATTAGGCACTATATTTCCTTTAAATGCTAATCTATATCCTATTTCTTAGAAGGGTTTGCGTTTATTGTGTTAAATAGATTGTTTGATTTACTTGATTCAGGTGGAGACCCTCTCCAGAGAAGATTTGGCCTCCAGATTGTCGCTGACAACTGATGATGCTTCAGTGGGACCTCTTCTTCTTTCAGATTCATTTATCACTATAATGGATGTATGTCATCTCAAGTTATATAGCTCTTTTCTTTCTTAAAAAATCTTAATTGTCGAATCTCTATAGATCAATAGTAATCTTTTTTATTTCATGTGCCGTGTACAAGCTCTGTTTTTAGTAATACTATTCCGCTCTAGATATGTTAAATTCTGCTGCTACCCGTAATTTCTACAATGCACCATCAGTACATTTTGCTTGTGCCATTGTGTGATGATAATGTCTCACTGTCATCATCATTATAATTATGGAAGAGTGGTATGGTACAAAGTTTTTAACAACACTCCACTTTCGTCCTTGTACATGATCTTTCTCCTTTCTTAAAGACTAATGACTACTGTGCAATTCCTCAACAACTTAAAGATCAACTGGGTGAAAGATATCCCGAGGCAAGGCGCGCATATTTGAAAACAGGTGGAGATTTTCCATTTCTTTCGAGACCCGATGAAGTGAATTTGCATCTTCAGGTATATGTAGTATCTGACTTTCTTATTTTACATGGGATTTATTCTGACAGTCTTGGGCTCATTGGTTTATGTTTTAACATGTCTATATCATCATGGCAGTTACACCTCAGGCGTGTTGGTGTGGAAGCTCGGCCGGATTTGGTTCACAACATACCTAAAGGTGATCTTGGAGGAAGTCCTAGCAAAGAGAGTAACGAAGATGACTCTGACAAGTCCCACGAAGATGATAGAGGGGGCTCAGAGAATTCACCTGCTAAATACGAGATCAATCCTACCCCAGAAAGCTCAGGATCCAGTAATTTAGACAAGCAGCCACTTGATAGTTCAGAATGTTGCCACTTGGATGATGAACCCGCCTTATATGCCCTTCCTGGTGGATTCACAAGGAGAAAGAACATTGTGCCTCCAGGAACTTCTGTACATTTCGTGTGGGAATATATTGCTACTTTTCATATTCTTCATTACATCAGTTCACTGTACATTATCTGGAACTATTCTTCAGAATTTAGGCAAGTTGTGTAAGTCGGAATTCTTTTAGATATACAGTGTCATGAGAACCGAGGGTGTGAAACGAATTTATTAAGATGAACCGTATTGTGGATTGCATGTCTGATTTCCTTTAACTGGATGAACTTGAGATCGCGATGCTGATAAATCATCAAATTTTATATTTACGTTTCAAGTATTTACGTGACCCAGAAATGTTTTGTGAAAATTCTTCCCCTGTATATTTTTTTGACAGATTCTTCCTTTATCTGTGAAGTCGGATAGTGATCATTTAAAAAATCTACCTTTTTATCTACATAATGCAGTTTTTTAAATCGTGTAACAGGCTAGGAAGATTGGTGATAAACCATTACAATGATTGATATGAATGAATTTGAATTTCTTAGACAAAGTTTGGCATTCGAATTTTATCGATAAAAAGGAAAAATCTAATTTAAAATAATCACTCAAGTTTCTCAATAGGAATTGGTTATTCACCAAGTTAGCACATAGTTTGCATATAAACCATAAACCATTGCAGAATAGTAATTTGAAATCCCTTTCAGATTATTAAATCCAGAATACCATTCTGAATTATACATTTCAAAATATAGAGATGACACAAGTTACCACACTTTTATAACAGAATTTCCTAAAAAACTGTGGAACCTAAATGATAGCTGATCAGAACAAGCTTTCAAAACAACTATCTCTCTCTCTTCCTCTCAAAGAGTGCAATGCGATGGAGAATATAGGTCTAAGGGTGGTGACAGTGGCATAGTGCACGAAAGAGGATATTTTAAACTTTTTCTCTTAATATAGGATTGCAGTTAGTAATTATGGGAGTGCGTTAAACAAGATCCTAGGGGCATATCATAGAAAGAAATTATAACTTACAGGCTTCAACCAAATAATGCTCCTTTTTTATAGAACAAAAACAAAGAGAAACTAGTGGAATGTATTATAGTCAAAAGTATACACCATAATAAGTTTATAAATAAGTATGTTCATAATTATTAATTAAAAAGTAATGATTAAGATTTATGATAAATTTAAATATAATTTAATAATTAAAATTAATCATAAGTTTAACAATTAATTTATTAATTAAGTTATTACTATATTCTGTTCGTTTAAAACGCTCTTGCTTTTTAAATAATCCAAATTCACATAATACATCAATTGAAAAGTATTATATGATAAAAGTAGCAGAATGGGTTATTCACAAGTAAACTCGAATTCAATTTGGATCCATAATATTTGGAGGTTTAGTTTTCAAAAACTTCAGTATTAAAAAGCAGCCTAAGACTAATATTAATAACTTTCACTTGCATTTGTGGAGATCTGATTTTAGCCAACAGTCGGCAACCAATTGTATGCACAAATATATCGTACTAGAGAGCAGTAAACTTAGCGATCCTTCAAAAGGCAAAACTTCTCAGCATATATTACTCGAAATTAAAACCAAAATCCGCAGACAGCCAGCCATCTCTTTAAACAGACAACCTCCAACAGCTAAAATAAAATAAAAACACCACATTGATAAATTAACTTAAACTACTTGGAAGTATCTTTCTCAGTCTAACCACAAGTTCTTGGCAAAACTAAGACCACGTTACCTATCCAGCCTTCAAATAAACATCAAAATGATCTGGCAAATTGCTACCTCAACAGCTACCGCAAAGCAGTAAAACCCATTCAAGGTGCATACATTCTCTAAGCAACCAGAGTGCTAGCGGTTGTTGATTCACTGCAAATATTACAAGCCATTAGCAGGATAGGGACAGTGCAAACAGGTAAAAGCAAAAGAGAATATTGGATTTCATATTACAAATACATAAGTAAGCAATGAACATCAATAGAAATTCAATTAGAAAATATTCATTTCTACGAAACATCCAAATGATATCAAGTACTTCTAGGAAAATGTTTATCAGCATGACACCTTTATCAGTTTTGACCATTAGATAACAAATCTAAAAAACAAATGATAAGCTGAATGGTTATTTACGCCGCTCATCTCAATTAAATACTTAAAACGTGTTAGCAAAAAAGAATCAAAGTGTTTGGTACACAGAAATTTAACAACTTAAAACTGAAAGATACAAGGAATGCTCCTTTGACTTCCATTCCATTGCTAACAACATAAAAGCATTAATAAAATTATAGCAAAATAGTCATCAGTGCAACAAACAGGTGAGGGGTTTGAAGGCACTTACTACTTCCAAACAGGTGGGAGCTTCTTAGTCTTCTTGTAGTAGCGAGCAAGACGGTGGATTCTGCTCTCCACGAGAATCAACCTAAACTTGGAGTCCTTGTCCTTTCTGTTTCTCTCCAGATGCTTCCTAATTGAAACTGCCTTCTTAATCAAATGGTACAGATCCTCTGGAATTTCAGGCGCAAGTGCTGACAACAAATACCAAAACATTTTTCATCATTATTATTAGTAGGGTAACTATAAACACATACTCATTTTTCTTCCTATCCCACTCTTCTTTTACCATTCGCATCACTCAACATCTATCACTTTGCTTCATTTTCTTTCTTTTTCCTTCTATCTCTCTTACTTACAACTATCCAGTGGCATTCTACAATCACATAAAAAAAAACAAAGTAAATTGTAAGCATTATAAAAGAGAGTAAGCACAAACCATGAGCTTTGAGGATCCGAAGGATTTTGCTGCCAGTGACGCTCTTCACCTGAGCAATACCATGAGAATCTCGAAGAATGACACCAATCTGCGATGGGGTTAAACCCTTCTTCGCGAACTTACAGATATTTTCTTCCACCTAGGAAATTTAAAAGATTAGAAAAACAGATTACATAATAAAAAAAGGTAAACAAACAAGATACAATGAAATAAAAATATAATCTTAGAACACAAGCACATAGAAATAGAGAGCTACATCTTGCGAAGAGATCTTAAGCCAACTGGGAGGTGTCCTTTTGTAGGGCAAAGCAGAAGAGGATATACCCTTACTGAAACAAAAGCAAAAAACAACCTTTGATTTTGAATAATGAGAGGGAATAGAACGAAATTGATGAAACAAATTGACAGATTGGTACGAACCCGCGGCTGTGCATACGACCCATGGCTGGTGCTGTGACTTAGATGAAGCTGTGCTTCTTCTGATTAGGGTTGCGACGCTCTTCTGCACACTCCACCACTCTGAAACCCTAGAATCTGCGCCGTGTCTATTATTTATAAAAGAAACAACCACCTCCGAATAATTACTAAAATTTATATTAGAATTATAAAAAAATTAATGTAAAAATAACTATAATTAAATATATTTTATTAACTTTTATAATACTATAACTACACATATCCATTTTAAGTAGGTTTTTACTATTCCATTATATAAAATACTTTTTTATATATGTTTTGTCATTTTTAAGTATATTATTTTATCTTTTATTTAATTAAAATAATTCTATTATTTAATTTAATATATAACCTATAATCTTTCAACCCAAAAGTAATTTTCTAATTCTTCAACCCGATAATTACTGTATAACTCCTTAACTTTTATTCTTATAATACATTTTTTTTAAATTATAATGTTTTAATACAATAAAAATTGGGTGTGTTAAAAAATAACTTAATTATAATTGTTGTATGTAGTTTTTTTAATATATATATATATATATATATATATAATTGATTGTGTTTATAAAGGTAAAATTGATAGCCTAATGTGTATTCTAAAAACAGTTAAAAAAAATCATTATAATATTATAAATTATAGATAATAAAATGAATAAAACTGGTTTTGTTTATAAAAGTAAAATCACTGACAGAATATCTACACTAAAAAATATTGAAACAAATACCCGATTATAAGGTTATATAGATCATAGATATTGCTAATTTCTTTAAAAATAAATATGTTTATTTAACAAAATTATGTAAAATAACAAATGAAGATATGAGTAAATATTAAATAAAAAAATTGAATATTAAATAATTATATGTTTTTAATAATTATATATTTGTATATTTTTAATTTATTTTAAACTTTTTTAATCAAAAATTTGTATCAATTAAATTTCAAGGAATATTTATGTAAAATACTTCATTATAATTTCTTAATAAATAAAAATATTAGTAAAAATAAAATAAAAATTTAAAAACAAACAAGTGTTTCATTAAATCAATATTTTAAAAAAGTGTAACAATAAAATTATAATAATAATAATAATAATAGTAGTAGTAGTAATAATAATAAATCAGAGTCATAAACAAGGTCTGAAAATTAGGATTTTTCATTATTATTGTAGAGGGTAAAATGGTAAAATACAAATTTCATGGGATAAATTGTTGCCAAAAATTGAAATAAGTTAAAAACGATTAAGAATAATATTTTAAATAAAAAATATTTAATTAATATAGGAGGTGTATGTTTGAATAAATATAGAAATATTCTTCAATGAGTCCATTAATTTCTTTAAAGTAAAAAATATGACAACAAAATTCTGAAAAAACTCACATGTAATATCTTTATGTTCTGTGCTCCTATATCCCTCGTTTTTTTTATAAGTATCAAATTTCAGTAAAAATATATAAAATTGAAGTTGGCAAATAATAATTATTTATTTTAATTTTTATTATAATTTCTCTTGAGTTGGAATAAAATATTGTAAATACTTATGCAAGACTTAGCACCAAAAATATTTAAAACTAAAAATGAGAGAATATTCAAACAAATAAATGAAAATTTAATAAGATTCAGTAAGTGAAAAAAAAATAGTCAAATATGAAGACAAAAACATCCTTATAAGTTTAGAAAAAATTGCTTGAATAAGACTTTATTAGTTAAGAAAAAAAAGGTTAAAATGAGAGGTGTGGTTTCGAGATATTTTTTTCACTCAAGTTAACGTATATTGCTTGAGAAAAATGAATTAATTTTTAAACATGTAATAGTTGAAGGAGTTGCAAAGAACTAAGAGAGTGAGCAAAAGGAACTAAAAATAAAGAAAAGAAAGCTTGGAATGTGCAAAGGATTGTCCTCCTCTTATATTTTATTAAGATTTTCTACTTGTAATCTTTCAATTAGACCTTCACATTGGATTGAATGTAATTTATATTATTTGAAATATTCCAATAATATATATATATATATATGTTTATTTTCATTTGATTTAATTTTGTGTGATGCTTATATTTTAGATCGTATAATGGATAAGATCAATTAACATATTAAAATACTAGGAACAAAATTTCAATATATCAATTGTATCTAACATCCATTCATAATGTTAGGATGTTTGTTCTGTTTCAAGATCAATATTAAAAAAATACTTTTAGATAAGTTATATTTAAGGAATCAATTTTAGTAATTTTAGAATGTGCACATATATCGGTAGGAAATAGGAAAAAACGTAAGGTTGTATAATTATATTGATCATTGTATAATTATATTTGTCTCTGTTCTTAGATTTCAATTTACAAAATTGAGTTCAAATTAGTTTTGTATGGTACATATAATTGATAAGTGTTAAACTTGTGATAAAGATAGATATTTTCTAAGTATTAGTGGTTTAACAATCATATTCCTATTTACTAACTTTGATTAAATTAGTGCACTTAAATAAACTAACAATCTTACACATACAATCTCGAATAGAGAACTAAAAAATTGTATAATAAGCCCACTTCACAATCCAAATGTTTGTTAAACACCCACACATATAAATATACTGACACCATTAAGTTGATTTTACACTAACACCACAACCATCTCTAACTCGTGTTGGTCCCAAGAAGCACAATAAATGATATGTAACAAAACAACATAAATAACTCTAAAATACTTTGCGTTATCACTTCCACAATATCTAAAACTTAATCTCAGAACTTAGCCCCAACTCCATATTGTCCATGGCATAATCCTTCTAATCAATTTATAACTGTGGGTTAATTTTAGTCCATGGCATAATCTTTCTAATCCATTTCTAACTGTGGGTTAATTTTAGTAACATGGGTAATTTTATTATCTTAAAATGAGTTCTCTACCAGTATTTTTCACGACAAAACATTAAGGGTGTGTTTGCTTTCAAGTGAAAGGAAGGAGGGAGGGAGTGTTTTTTGTGTTTGTTTCTATGGTTTTGAAAGTGAGGGAGAGGATGGAGAGAGTGGAAAGTTTTAGATCATCCGAGACTAAACTTAAGACTTATTTAGAAACAGTTTTCAAAATGACAAGAACACGATCAAGAATAGTAAGTTAGAGAGACAGATAATCTAAATTTCGGGAGCAACCATCTTCACTCCTCATACACATTATAGAATGATTTATGTTTCAAGTGTGATGATACACATACATACAGAGACAAGAACGAATAATTCCTATGATGTTGAACAATCATACACATTTCTTGAATTATAGCAAAGAAACAATTATAACTAGTATAAACAACCTTATTAATTACTAACCATAGTAATAGTAAATTACTAAATGAAAAAATTTCAAGATAACTGAATTAAGGAATTTGTTCAGTGAAGAAAATGGACATTACATGAGAAATAAATGACAATGAATCTGAATTGAAAAGAAATAAAAGAAATAAAATGGGCAATTTGATCTCACTTAGCGATCATTTTGGTGATGAAATCTTCGTAGCGGATCTTACCATCAGTGATGACACTAGCGTCATTGATCCATTCGTCAAACTCAGAAGGTTCGAGTTTTTCACCAATGCAGGTGAGAATATGACGAAGCTCAGTGACAGAGACGAAGCCAGTGGAATCCTTGTCGATGACCTTGAAGGCATCACGAAGCTGACGATCGAAAGGCTCAACCTTCAAATGTTTTGCCATTAGATCCAAAAACTGTGAGAAATCAAAGGGACTGGTGAGTTTTTCTTCAGCCTCAATGGCCTTTAATTGGGCTTCGGTTGGGTTCCCACCCAAAGATCGCATCAAGATACCAAGCTCCGATGGAGCGATCCGACCATTACGGTTTGTATCGAACAACGTGAAAGCTTCCTTCATCGCGCTAACTTGTTCATCGCTTAAGTCTTTACCCATTTTTTCTCAACTTTACTCCTTTTCTCGTCTAATCCTAAAATCAATCCAACTCTCCTTTTCTAGTTTCCCCCAATGTCTCACTTTAAAATAAATTAAATTAATAATATTAACTCATGGATTAGCCACATCTTGTTATCACACCACAAATTGCAGTTCAGAGCACAAATTATTACATTTAATTTTATATTTACCAAAATAAACTAAGGGATTATAAAACAAGAATGAACGCTTATTTTACTTTAATAAATAATCTTGCTATTTACGCTATACAAAGAGTTTAAACGTTATTATTGGCCCGTATTGTAATGTATATTATTATTTTTACTATTGTTACTAACAATTTAATGTTGAAGGGAATCAAACTCAGTCTATGAATTAAGATACAACATCTAATCATTACACTAAAACAAACTTAGTTATTATATTATATTATGGTTATTATTATTATTATAATAACTATTATTATTATAATTATTAATATCAATATTGATAATATTATTATTATTATGATTATTATTATTACTATTAATATTAAAAATAGTAATAGAAATATTATTAGTAATATTTTTAATAATAACAAAAAATATATTAACACAAATGATAATATTAATATTATTAATAATAATACATTAATATTAATATTCATATTAATAATATTAAGATTAATATTATTAAAAAAATAAAAATAATATTATTATTAATTAATATTAGTATTATTATTACTAAAATAATAATAACATTAGTATTATTTTATTAATAAAATAATAGTATTATTATAATAAATAATATTATTACTAATAATAATAATAATAAAAATAACAATAATTTATAAAAATCTATATACGAAATAATCTTAATGTAATCACTATTTGCATTACTTACAAAAATAATTTAATGATTAGATACATTATTATTATTATTTTATTAATTTTAATATTATTTATATGAAAAAATAATAATAATATAAAAAAAAATATATACAGAATATTCATATTTAATGACTAAATACAAATCAGTATATAATGATTATGCATATTATTATTATTAATATTTTTTTAATGTTACTATCATTATATTAATATTAATAGTAATAATAAAAGCAATGATAATATATTTTACATACGAAATAATTTGTATGGAATGACTTTAGACACACACTATGTGTATGATCATTTGTCATCTTGATGAGATTTGTTGTGAATCTCATTATTTGGTGAAATATACAAAATTAACAATCTGTTAAGAATGTTTTCATATTCTGATGTTGTTGTATCTGTTAAGGATATCGTTGTACCTCTTGTTGTTGTAGTTCAGAAAGTTAATAAAAATTATTTGTTGTTGCTAACCCTATTGATGATATAAGGACTAGGTTCGGATCTTAGGATGATATTTTTGTTGATATGCCTTTGTTGGAGAGTGTTCATGAGTCAAAAGATTTGATACAAGAAAAGGATTCTCTGCCTATTATTGACAAAAGAGTTCCATCTAAAACTGTCTCTAATGATCTGACCTTGGAAAATTGTTTTGAATCCCTTTCAGGTTTAGAAAATGCAGTGGCAGTGACCAATTGTACTACTCAAGTGAGTTGGCTTTGGACAAAAATGTTGCATCACATGGTCTCTAATAGATGTTACTCTGGTGGATGATGTTGTCGCTCAAAAGTCTACTATTGTGCATAATGCAGGTATTGTTCTGAAGTCTAATGTGGTCCTCTCTTCAGGTGTGATTAATTTGTTCCTGAAATAATGTGAATTTGTTACGAAATATTTAAATGGTAAGATTGATATTAATATAATATTAATTAAAATAATTTAAAACTTACCATAATAAAAATTTGTTAAATTTATAAGATAATTTATAATATACAATTCCATATACAAATTATCGTATGTGTGAGAAAATATGTTAAAAAGTTTATATATATATATAAATAGGTGTAAATTATTTTAATTTTTCTTTTACAAATATTCTGTCTGAATTTTGCTAGACCTGTGTATGTTTCCTTATCCCAATGGTATCGAGAATGGTGGCAGAGATTGAGTGGCAACATGATTTTTAAGTTTGATGTAGTCTTGACTTAAGGACAACTAACGTCTCTTTCACCACAAACAAACAAAAACAAAATGGAAAGTCCGCCATTAGTTTTTCCCATAGCAGTACCAAAACTTTCTCTTATAAACAAAATTATACTTTATTCATACTAATGGCCAAATGCCAAATGGTGTTTGGTAAAGTGGAGAGCATTGAAAAGGATCATCACTCACTCACCACTACCCTCCCTTTTTCCAGTTCAAAATATTTAATCATGGCAAAATATGCCTTTCTAAAGCCATAATTTAAGCTTAGCTACTACAATCATCCACACGTTTCTCCTTTTTCACACTAATTCTTCTAACCATCATATTCATTTATACATTTTATCTATCTTCGTTCAAAATAATACAATGATTTAGTTTATATTTAAATTCACATATCATGGTGAGTGATATCATGCCACTATTATCATGCTTCGTCTTGTCACGTAAATTGATATAAAAAAAAGATAATATTTCTCTCCTCCTTACAATGTAAGTTCCTAAATTAAACTAGATAATTTATTTACAAAGAAAGAAAAAAAAATCATATTTAGCTAGCAACACTTTCATTTTTTATAGTCAAATGGGAAAGTTGAAAAACAAATAGTCAAAGTGAGGTGGTCCACACTACCAAAATCATTCATTATTGCTTTAATATTCTACTGCAGAAAAACGCTCTGTGTACAGTGGCAACCATCCTCTGCTGACCGTCATCTCTTCTTGGAAATGCAGTGTGTACCAACCTGTCTGTCAGCAACTCATAAAGTTAATTAATTTCATATTTTCTCTCTTTCAAACCGTTCCCTTTCTCCACTTCATTCTCTATGCACAAGCACAAACTAAGTTATCACATTCAGTGTCTTAGATGAAATCTACAAAACAAAGACTAACAAAGTCATGCTGGGTGACTATTGACCAACAACCCCAAACCACACTTAGAATCTTTGAGACAAAAACTCACATGAGTGCCTCTCTTTCTGTTTAGTTCTGGAGAATTTTCCCTCCAGAACTGGAAATGAATTTCCTTCATCTCCTCCTTCTGTGTCTGTTGGTTGCACTTTCCAATTCACACCTGGTTCGTGGAAATGCAGAGCTAAGAGCTCTGATGGACCTCAAAAAATCTCTGGACCCAGAGGACACGCTCCTTGGCTCATGGACCAGTGATGGTGATCCATGCAGTGGTTCGTTCTTGGGGGTTGCGTGCAACCAGCATAACAAAGTGGCCAATATATCATTGCCAGGAAGAGGTCTTTCTGGCCGTGTCTCTCCAGCTGTGGCTGAACTCAGATGCTTGTCAGGTCTATACCTACAATTCAACCGTCTCTCTGGGGACATACCCAGAGAGATTGCAAATCTAAAAGAATTGCTGGACCTCTATCTCAATGTTAATTATCTATCTGGAACTATTCCTCCTGATATCGGGAACATGACTAGCCTCCAAGGTTAGTATATAGTTTTGTGTTAGTTTATCCTTTAGTTTGGTGCCTCAAGTTATGTACAGAAAACGAAGCTTTGCATATTCTTAAATTCTATTAATTGCTTCGAGTTGAATACCTTTAAAGGGGAAAGGAATTGTATTGGTTTAAATTATGTGAATTATGAGCCGAACACTCTGTCAGTTAAGTTGCGTGACAACTATTATGATATGGATTTGACTTAGTCCAGCTTCCAAGTTGCATGATCAGAACTGTAAATGTACTTCTGCATTCCATGCTTATTTTTTAGAATGCATTATTCAGTCCACTTGTGTTAAAAGTGAATGATATTGAATGAACCTAATTAGTCCCCTTGTAATTGATTTTTAACGATCCTACTAGTGCCTGGCATCAAGTTTGAGAGGTTTTAGTTAGAGTGCTTTATGTTAATCCAAATTCCCTTGCTCTTCATTCTTTTAGTGCTGCAGTTAGGCTATAACCAGTTAGAGGGGAAGATACCTAAGGAACTGGGTTCATTGAAGCAGCTTAATGCTATGTCTTTGCAACATAACAAATTAACTGGTCAGATTCCTCTAACCTTGGGTAGCTTGGAGAAGCTAAAGATGCTATATTTGAGCTCTAACAACTTCAATGGCATAATCCCTGCAACACTAGCTGATATTGCAAACTTGGAAGTTCTAGATATTCAAAACAATTCTCTTTCAGGGACTGTTCCTTCTGGTATGCCTTTATTCTTATTTTACTATTCAACTGTTTTTATACATTTGGATGTATACTGATTCTACTTTAAAATGAAAATGAAGCATTGAAGAGATTAGGGGAAGGATTCAAAGGTGAAAACAACCCAGATCTCTGCGCAGTTGGGTTTTCTACTTTGAAAGCTTGCAACAGTGATAAAATATTAGGCATTGGTCAGATTAGTTCCCCAAATATATCCTTAAATAATAATCCCTCAGTAACTTTGACGAATCCTGCAAATACCCACTCGCAGAGTAACCAGATCCATTGCTCAAAATCAAGAGGGTTTCTTCATCTTGTCATTGCAGCAAGTGTTACAACTACCATTATTACATTCTTAAGCTCTGGAATTTTCATATTTGTCAGATACCGCCGCCAAAGGGAGAGGGTTAAGAACACGTCAGATTGTTCTGAAAGCCAACTTAGTCCTTACCTGCCTAAAGATTTCTATAGAAGTTCATCTCCACTTGTTAATCTTGAGAATTATTATAATGGTATGGACTCACCGGCTGATGGTCAAAATGCAAATGGATTATCCCTTGAATATTTGCACCGTTTTAGATTTAATATTGATGAGATAGAATCAGCAACGCAGCACCTTTCTGAGGCCAATCTATTGGGTAAGAGCAAACTCTCAGCAGTCTATAAAGGTGTTCATAGAGACGGTTCTCTTGTGGCTATTAGAAGCATTAGCGTGACTTGCTGCAAAACCGAGGAAGATGAATTTTTGAAGGGGTTGATCCTATTAACCACTCTGAGACATGAAAATATTGTTAAGATGAAAGGTTTCTGTTACTCAAGAAGCAGAGGGGAATGGTATTTTGTCTACGACTTTGCCACCAGGGGTAATCTGTCTCAATATCTTGACAGGGAAGATGGAAGTGACCGTGTACTTGAATGGTCCAAGAGGGTTTCTATCATCAGGGGTATTGCAAAAGGTTCGTTCTTTTCCCTTCTCTCATTTCTGCATCAGATGCTACTCTAGATAGTGTCTACTTTATTTTACAATTAAAGTAATGAAGTTTTAGCTGGGAAACTCGTGCAAACTATCTGAACTCTAGACAAAATTATTAAGTAGTGCAGAATCATCATTGTAATTGCGACTAATTTGCTCATCATGATCTTGACTAATCTGTACATGATATGTTATTTTTCTCAAAATCTTGGAAAGTCAAACTCAACCTAATAAATTTGATCTATAAATTTAACCTATCCTTATAAATTTAACTTATAAAATGTTCTTATTTCTTATATGTGTTCTTCATCATGTTCCAACATTGTAGATAATGACTCAATATTTTCTTCTGTTTGATATTGAGTTTTCCTTTATGAGCAGGTATTGGTTATTTGCACAGCAACGAAGCAAGCAAGCCCACAATAGTACACCAAAACGTTTCAGTTGAAAAGGTTATTCTAGACAATGAATTTAACCCCTTGATCATGGATGCTGGGCTCCCCAAGCTTCTTGCAGATGATGTAGTTTTCTCAGCTCTTAAAGCAAGTGCTGCCATGGGATACCTGGCACCAGAATATATTACTACTGGATGCTTTACTGAGAAGAGTGATATATACGCATTTGGGGTTATTGTCCTTCAACTTCTCTCTGGAAAGGCATTGATAGGGGGTTCAATCCGGGCGGCAGTTGAAGCTTTTAAATTTGAAGATTTTGTTGACACAAATCTGAAGGGAGATTATTCTAAATCTGAAGCTGCAATACTTTCAAAGCTTGCAATTGTGTGCACCCATGAACTGCCAGAGCAAAGGCCAACCATGGTGGAAGTCATTGAAGAGCTGACCATGCTTTCTGTCCATTCATCATAATCTAAGCACTTGTTCTTTATTTTTCTTTTGCATACTCATAACATATCTTCTGCCAAATAATTGTTTACTCTGGACATTGATTTTGTTGAAGGATACTCTTTTACTGTAAATCCACAAATCCATGGAAATCCAGTGGTAACTTTAGATGATAGATGGTAAAAAAATAAATACATACATTTTTCAATATATAAAGATCACAATAACATTTTTTAATATATGAAGATCCCAAATAATATTGTTTTAATATATGTGAGTTATTTTCATTAGAAATACCTTTATTCAGTTGAATTTTTCAAATAAAGACATCCAATCTTTTAATATTTTAAAATCAGTGATTTTAATCGAAGTATTAGTAGATCATTCCAATTTAAACGCTAATTTTTACACAATTTACCTACGATGACTTGGGAAAATTACTACATGCTAAATTTAATTATATATTGTGAGTAGATTAAATGATTTGATTTATTTATAAAATAAAAAATAAAAGGGATGGAAATGGAAATCCAAACGCTTCTGAATCTAAACTCATCACCTCTCTTTATTCAAGAAACATTAAGGTAGTGCTTGCTTAGGGGTGGACTGTAGTCGACAATGGATGTTCCAGTCATTCCTTGTTTGGATCAGCTGATTAATGAGAGTGTGGGAGCGGGGCAGTAGATGACTGGATGGCGAATGTTCCTTCTCACAAGTGCAGAGAAAGAAGAGGGAGAAGAAAGAAAGTCACCTAGAAATGTGATAATGACGCATGTGTCCTCATTTTTTTTATAAAATTTTATATGAATTAATTATTTTTTATCTATTTTTTTTCTTGTTAATCAGAATTAATAAAATACATTATTTGAAATTTTAAGTTTTATAATAATATAATATAATTATTAATATAATAATAAAATAATAATAATATTATAAATATATAATATTAATATTACTAAAACAGTAAATTTTTTATTAATATTAATAATATAAATGTTTAAATATTAAAATAAAAATAATATGTAAAATTAATTTATAAAATAATAATGTTAATTAAAATAATGATAATAAATATAAATTAAATAAATTAATAATAACTAATAAATGTATTAAATAATAATATTATTAATAATTATAATTAAAAAATTTATATTATTTTATTCTTTTATTTATAATTAAAATTTTACATTATTTTAATTAACTAAAATGTACACAAAATTATTTTTTTATACACAAGGATAAATTTGTAATATTACAATTTATACCATTAATAATAATTAAAATATTCTTACAACCATCACATCATTCAGACTGCTTCTTCCTGCACCTCCATACCTTCTTCTCTCACCTCCATATATTTTCATATTTCCAAAAATGCCCCTCTGTAATATTCCGGATTACATAATCCGGAAGTCATTTTTCAAATTTGTAATTAGCTTCCGGATTATATAATCCGGAAGTATTTTTTCATATGCATGATTACTTTCTGGATTACATAATCTGGAAGTCTTTTTTAACTTCCGGATTATGTAATCCGGAAGTCTTTTTTAAAATGCGTTTCCGGATTACATAATCCGGAAGCTATTCTATGGGGGTGACACAAGAAGGATAAACTTGTATTTTCATATTGTGTATGGAGGTGCCAGAAGAAGATATGAAGGTGCAGGAAGAAACAGTCCATCATTCATTAATTTCAATAAACTTTCCTCACACATCCACTCTAACATATCTCAATCCAAACAACCTCAACTTTCTTCACACTTTCACTATTTCACACCCTCAACTTTCTACTCCCCACACCCTCTAATCCAAATAAAGCATTATGTGTGAAGATGTCTAAATTATAATTGTCTAATGAAAAACATGAAAGGCCATTTATTGAATTGTGTGTTTAATCACGTAGGATAGTAGGTCGGTCAATCCTGCATTTCATCCATAAAACATTGGTTAGGTTGGTCATATTACATAGAAAATGTGAATTAAATTTTTAGTCAGTTTTGCATAAAAAATATTTTTTTAAATTAATGAAAATCATATTTAAAATTAAAATTTGGATAGTTTTATTTTTTTGTTTATTGTTATTTATTTTCTTATTTAAATGAATTAGGTAAATGGTTTCACAATATTATTTTTACGACACATGCATAATAAGATGTTCTAATTTTCAATGAAATTTGAATTTCAATCGTACTAATAAATTGATTAATAAAATATTTTATTAAATATATATATTTTTTAAGGTAATACTTGTAGATACCTGATTACTATTCTAATTTAAAAAATAATATAAATATATAATAATAATACATTTAAATTTTATTATAAAAAAGATTATGGTCTGGCTAGTGCATTTAGCATTTGATGAGTATTGAAACCTAAACAACTATGCATTTCATAAAGACAAAAAAATATTTTAAATATTAAAAAACCATTATCAAATGAATTTTGTGAAGGTGTTATGATTAGGGATTGATGGTAGTTTCTTCTTGCACTTCCATGCCTTTCTTCTTACACCCCTTACCTAAAAAAAATACTCAAATTACCCTTTGACATTTTTCATTGAATGTTTTTTCATTAATTTTGAAATGTGAAATTTAGAGACTTCTCGGATTATAGAATCTTAAAGTTTAAATTTATGTTTCGGATTGTACAATATTCCAGATTGCACAATCCACAATACAATTTTGTATTCTATATTATAGAATTTGGAATATAATTTTAGAATTTTTAGATTATAAGGTTGCAAGAAGAAATTATGAGAGTGCAAAAAAATATATATATATATATATATATGAATTATGTTGTCCAACTTGTCTCGTCCCATACGGATGGGTTATGCAGCACAGTTCTAAGCAGATCAATGGATTAAAATAAACAGTCCACTCTGTGTTTTTTCTCAACTGACCCTGAACCGATTTACCATCCTAAAATTAAGTGACAGTTTTGGAGTTTTTATAATTAGATTAATATTTAGTATTTTAGTATTTGAGAGTGTTTGGTGATATGTAAACAAGTTTTCTCATGAAATTTTTTAATATTTTAAACAATTTTCTGTTACAATTAAACTTGAATTCAATGCAGAGACTCTGGTTTATTAAGTATGTATATTGTTTGATACATATTCTCAATGTATTTTATCGTTCAATAAAACATTTTTTTTTCTCTCTTTGTCTTGTTTTCTTTATGGTTGATAATCCAAAATAATTAATAAGAAATAAAAGAATAAGAAATAAATTGAACATCAAATGATAAATTAATTGTAAAAGAGGTTTTGAAAGAGGGCTTAGAGCAAATGTGATGGTGGAAGTGATTTATGCTAAGGTATATGAGCCTAAAGATATCTTTTGGGGCGTTGATTCATAAACAAAACATTCACGTGATCACTATATAACATTTTTGTTCTCCCTTTAAGATTTTGTTCAAAATGAAGATGTTTTCTAAGACTATGTTCTTGAGCGCAGATCACATTCAGATTTCACCCTTGTTTATTTTTTTTTATATTTAATTGCTTCTTTGACCACTATTGAAATCAACAAAAAAATTTAATAGTTTTGTGAAGAATGGAATTTGATTATTATTGAGCAATTTATGTTTGAAGGAAGGAAAGAGTGAGGTTTAAGAAATGAGAAGGGAAAGGTGGTTTGAAGGTGTGAAAAAGTCATAAACCTCTTCAAAATCTCTAGTCAAGAATATTTTAAAACAACAACAAAGTCAACTCATAAAATACTCTAACATAAATTCAATTTCAAAGTTAATGAAATGAAAACCTTAATAAAAAATTCAATACATTGGACATGATCTTAAGATTGTTTGTGTAAGTTGTTTATCCAATAAAATAAAAGAAAATATTCAATTTAGGACTTTAAAATTGAATTAAGGTGATTAAGTCGGTGACAATGAACTAGATTAATTAAAATAAGCTTATAAACAAAAAAACAAAGTAAATTAGGAACGTGAATTCAAAAGACTTGAGTCTAGATTTGTGAGACACAAGTTATAGTGACCAAACTAGGGTTTCTCCATTAAAAGTTTGAGAGACTTGAGTATTGTTTTTTTCTTTTAAATTGGGTCTCACAAGTCAAAAGCATTTTACTTAGCCAATTATATCTTTTATATTTCTAAAAAATTTATTTTAATCATTACCAATCTTAGCGAATTATAATAGAGATTAGGTGATCTATAAGCTCTTAGGATTCTAGATTGAAATAATATGCTATCATATGTATCACTTAGATTTAAATGTGATATTTCTAAATCAAACCAAAAGCCTTTTCTATTCTTTAACATCTCTAAGTAATTTTATGACCATATTAAGTTTATATGTGGATCTCTTTATAAGAAAATATATCTTCTTAAAGAAAACCTTTGTTCAAGTAATAATCAAGCTAGAGTTATAGAAGTCTAAATCGCCAAAAGAAATACACCATAAAAAGTCTTGGTATTTTGGGCCATGTTATGCCTTTCATAGTAAACAAAGAGATAATTCTAGTGTTTATGCGTGCCTCTAATTGCTTTATAAAAATGTTGTAAAGTCAACAATTGTGTTAATAGGAAAATATATCTTGAGGTTTCTATTTGAGAGATCTCTTGTAATTGGTGGTATTAAGGGATTTATTTAAATTAAAAGAAGTATGCAATTATATATATATATATATATATATATATATATATATATATATATATATATTTTATTTTTTTTTATAT